>ENA-OREM01000714-OREM01000714.1-marine-metagenome-genome-assembly--contig:-NODE-714-length-20323-cov-5.158451_pt1 | contig 20323 bp, 35 predicted proteins | sample MGYA00248623_ERZ508561 | MGnify/ENA primary metagenome ERZ508561 (study PRJEB26227, sample SAMN06264494) | marine metagenome | isolation source: Columbia River Estuary | place: USA:Columbia River Estuary...
CACGTTGTGCTTCTTTATATAAGCCTTTGTTGCGTAATTCACGAATTGCCATACAGTATGAACGGTATTCCATTGCTCGAATAAATCTCTTAAACATATTATTTGTTCTCCAACATTAAACGTTTTGCAGCTTCGGTGTAGCCTTGACGATGTAGTTCAGCGGCTGCTCTTGCTCTACCTGCTGATTCACCAAAAGCCCATACTCCGCGACCAAAAGATTTAAGTGCAGTCCAAAAAGGATTTACAGTATAGTTCATTACTAGTGTAGTCATTATACCCAACCTCTCAAGTTGCGGTTTGCTTCTACAGCTTCGCCACCTAATGCTTTTGGATACGATTGATTTGCAATATGCCAAATATCTCCGCGAGCAAGACCAATGTCATTGAGTTCGCGAGTTGATAGTGCTGATAGTGTTTTGATTGTTTGTTTGATGTTTCTGCGTCTTTGCAGTTCGGCACCTAGTCTTTTAAAATAGTTTGCGATGCCGTTTAGTCCAACTATTTCGAATGTGTTTGCTACCAATGTAGTCATTTTTCCGTTTCCTTCGTATATATATGTGTGTGATCCGAGTCTAACTTGCGTTAGTTTTACTCCTTCTACAACTATATTTAACATGAAAAACCGGTGAGAACAACTGTTGTATGCGCAAAGACGATATGCGTACAGTGCAACTGTGCGTATGTGCGCACCCAAGACAATAGGGCAACTGTGAAGCCGCCCTATTGTTTTTCGTTTATACTATGTTACGTCTGTCGAGAGTGTCTCCACGTAGCATACAGTCTAGTACGTATGCCTGATCACCTTTGTTAAATTCTGTTTTAACATAAGTTTCGAGATTTCTTTGTTTCATTTCTCTAGGTAGTCTGACCGCAGTCATTACACTACCAAGCATGTCTGCTATAGTTTTCATTGTATTCTCCAATATGTAATGATGCTTTATAAGGCGAGCGCCAGTTGTGTTACCAACTACTCAGGTCGAGAACTTATCTTGCCAGTCTATTTATCTGTTGTCACAAAACTGTTACAAATCTTTTATTGACTTTTTAGTAAATAGCCTGTAACATACAGTTACTTGTGAGCGACGGGGTAAAGCCGTCAAGCAAAGGAGAAAACAATGGACGCACTCACCTTATGGAGCCTCATCGGGTTCCTACTTGCTGCCTATGCAGTAATAGCCAATGATTCAGTACAAACTCTCGGTACATGGATGGCATCAAACAATGAGAGATTCAACTACAAAACATTATGGGGAGCCGCAAGTGCAGTGTTACTTGCAACCTTATGGTATGGTTGGAGTGTAAATGGTGGCGACATCAGTTACGGAAGACTTAACAAGATACCCTGGCAAGAAGTACAATGGTATCATGCAGCCGCGCCTGCAATACTTGTTGCACTAACACGTTTAGGTGTACCAGTATCAACTTCGTTCTTGGTCTTATCAGTATTTGCTTCAACTTTCGTGTTGGAGAAGATGCTTATGAAATCGATAATGGGTTACGGTGTAGCCGCAGGTTTTGCATACATGGTATGGTTTGCTATAACAAAGTATGCAAACAGTTGGTTTGACGAAACGAAACCAGTAAGCGAAGAGAACAAGAAGTTTTGGCGCATTGCACAATGGATAGCAACTGGTGGCTTGTGGTGGACATGGCTTAGTCATGACATGGCAAACATCGCTGTATTCCTGCCACGTGTAGTTCCTATGGACTTAATGTTCCTAATTAGTTTTGTATTTGTAGCAGGCATGTTCTTTATGTTTAGAGAACGAGGTGGTAAGATACAACAAATTGTTCTAGAGAAGCATAATACAAAATATGTAAGATCAGCAACACTGATTGATTTATTCTATTGGTTGTGCTTATACTTCTTTAAAGAGCTCAACGATATTCCTATGTCAACAACTTGGGTGTTCGTTGGTCTACTTGCAGGACGTGAACTTGCAATGGCTACATACTATGGTAAGCAAAAGACCAAGAGTGTGTTTCCACTTGTAGCAAAGGACTTTGGAAAGATGATGGTAGGACTTGGTGCTTCAGTAGCATTGGTTCTTATGATACATTATATTATCGTACCAAACGGACTGTAATACAACAAAAAATAAAAAGACGTTTCGGCGTCTTTTTTCTTGACTTTTAAACCATTTACATATATACTATACAAACACTAAGAAATTAACCATCCATAGCGGAAAGGAAACAGTTTGAAGATGAAAATAATCGCAGGGAATAGCAATAGGGCGTTAGCACAAGATATTGCAGAACACTGTTTTGCTGGACTAGTACCAGCAACAATATCAACATTTGCAGACGGAGAAACAAGTGTTGAGTTTGAAGAAAACGTTAGAGGCGAAGATGTGTTTATTATACAAAGTACATCATCCCCTGTAAATGATAGTTTAATGGAACTGTTGATTATGATTGATGCGGCAAGACGATCAAGTGCTAGTCGTATTACTGCTGTTATTCCTTACTTCGGTTATGCTAGACAAGATCGTAAGAGTGCAAGTCGTACTCCTATTACAGCAAAGTTAGTTGCTAACTTATTAGTTACAGCAGGCGCAGATAGAATCCTTACAATGGATCTACACGCAGGACAGATACAAGGTTTCTTTGATATTCCAGTGGACGATTTAACAAGCCGTAAAGTATTTGCCAAAGACATCAAATATAAAGTTAACACAGAAGAGCCGACAGTATTTGTATCACCAGATGCAGGTGGTGCTGTTAGAGCTCGTAAGTTTGCAGACATGTTCCATGGAGACATTGCTATTGTAGACAAGCGTAGGCCTGAAGCAGGCAAGAGCGAAGTAATGGCACTGATTGGCGATGTTGAAGGCAAACATGCTATTCTAGTTGACGACATTGTTGACTCAGGCGGAACGCTATGTAGTGCGGCCAAAGCAATTATGGACGCAGGTGCATTGTCAGTTCGTGCTTATATTACACATGGTGTATTGTCAGGCGAAGCATGTAACAAGGTTGAAAAGAGTGTGTTAGAGGAGTTAGTAGTTACAGATAGTATCAACGATCGTTGTCCTAAGAACTGTAAAAAGACACGACAGGTTAGTGTCGCGCCTTTGTTTGGTGAAGCAATACGTAGAGTGTCAAACGAAGAAAGCGTTAGTAGTTTATTTTCCTAACGCTGTTTCAATGTGTTTGATGTATTCATCAATACTGTGATCGCTAAATGAATCTACCTTACCAGCCTTAATACCCATCCATAGTCCACGCAACTTATCTTTGATTCGTTGCCATGAAGTTAAATTACGGACATTACCATAGGCGTTGATGTAGTGTTTAGTACCGTGGTGCTTATATCCCATAAACGTTGGAGGAACACTAGTAACAATATCATTATTGTTCTTCCATCTATTATGCTCGACACATATATTATCACAATAACCTTTCCAACCTACACGAGGAGAACCATAAGTGTATAATTGTACTGGGTCATTTAGTTCAATATTATGTTTGCAACGACTAGACATTATAGTTGCCATTGCCGCTCCTAAACTATGTCCACAAAACCAAAGTGTCTTGTTTAAGTTTGTTTTACGTAATACATCTTCTTCGACCATTGGCCAAAGTTCATCAACTTCTGCTTTGAAACCTCTGTGTACTCGACTCATAGTTTCTGCAAGAACTGGTAGGGCTTTTAAATCTGCTTTGATGTCATTAAATTCTGTAGGTTGTGTTCCTCTACAAGCAATAACAAGATCTGTCTTGTTCATAAATCGATATGCTTGTGCTCCGTCTTTGTCATAAAACTCAATAGTTGTGAAACCTAATTCTTTTGCTTGCTTTTTAGCATCGTCTATGTTATTATATGCTACTTGTGATAGTTTAGCGAATAATAATGATCTTTCTAAAAAACTTAATTTTTGTATACCTTTCATTGTGCCCTCCATTATGTACATTTATTTATTGTTATTGTAACTAAATACAAATATAGGAAAGTAAACTAATGCGTAAAAAAACTAGAAGTATCCTGGATGAACTTAATAATATTGGTAGACCCAAGGATAACGACTTGTTGATCGAAGCATCTGCAAGTAACATCATTGAAAGCTCTATTAACTTATTAAATATGATACATAGAACATATGATCAAGATAATGCATCCGAGTTGGAACGCAGATTTATTAACAGTATTAAATCAGGCGATCCTCGTAAGTTTAAAAGAAGCATAAACAGAATAATGGAGAGTAAGAAAAATGATTCTTAAAGAAGGTGGCAACATATTTAAATCCGAGCAAGGACCTCTTACTCAGCGTATTGCAACCAAAGACGTACAAGCTTCAATAGACTTTATAGAAAAGATTACAGGCTTAGTATACGATGAAGAAGATTGGTTAGGTACAACAGGTAAGAAAAACGATCCAGATGGAGAGTTTGAAAAGAATAGTTCCGGCGACTTAGACTTAAACACAGACGCAAGTAAAATTAGCAAAGAACAATTGATTGCTAAACTTACTAGTTGGTTAAAATCAAAAGGCATTGATGACGAAGCTATCATGAACAAAGGCCGCAAGAAGACAGACGGTTGGATTCATAATGCAGGCGATCAAGTTCATTTCCGTACACCTATTGCAGGCAACTCCAAGAATGGTTATGTGCAAACAGACTTTATGTTTACTGACAACCCAGAGTTCCAACGTGGAGCAAAGCGAGGCGGCACCCCACAGTTTGGCGGAACAGACAGAGCTATATTGTTATCAAGTATTGCAAGAGGACGAGGCTTAAAATTTAGTCCTAAGTTCGGCTTAGTTGATCCTGCACAAGGCGATGAAGTAGTTGCTTCTAACTGGAATGATATTGCACCTATGCTACTAGGCAAAGGAGCAAAAGAATCTGATACAATTACTGTAGAATCAATGCTTGCTTTTTTAAAGAAAGATCCAAACTACGAAGAGCTTATTGCTCCCTGGAAAGAAACAATGGAGAAGGCAGGTAAACAAGTACCTGAGTCAACATTTGAATCATTAGCCGACAAGCAAATAAATAGAATTGTTACATTAGCGAGCGTATTAGTAAAATGAGATTTGGTGAATTCCGTATATTAACAGAAGCAAAAGTTGGCCGAGAGTATCAACACTTAGAGGACCTAGTGTTTGTTGATGGGTCACAGGGTGCGAACAAAGCCGCAGACATACTAGACACCCTAGGAACAGATAGTTCAGACGTTGCCATTAAGTGGGACGGTAATCCAACTATCTATTGGGGACGTGAAGACAATGGTGAGTTTGTTATGGTTGGTAAGAATGGCTGGGGAAGACAGCGTTCAACATCATCCGCTGACCTTTCTAAGTTTATCAAGAACAGTGGCAAAGGCGAACAATGGCGTGAGAAGTTTGGCAATGATATGGGACAGATATTTGACATACTAAAAGGCTCAACTCCACCAAGTACAAATCAATATGTATACGGAGACTTATTATACCATCCAGGTAATCCATACACAATAACAGATGGTAAAATACAATTTACACCAAACAAAGTAACTTATACTGTAGACGTTAACAGCGATATAGGTAAACGTATAGCACAGTCTAAAGTAGGAGTTACAGTACACACAAGATATAATGCCTTTGGAGACAAAGACGGACAGCCAGTTAACCAAGTAGGTGAACTAAACAGTAAAGATGTTGTAGTACTAGGGCAAACTTATGTATCACATCAGCCAACTGTGAAGTCAGGCGAAACAGATAGTATACGTAAGCTGGTACAAAAGAATGGAAAATTAATTGATTCGTTCCTTGCTCCAGTGAAAGGGTTAAGTGATATGAAGAACATAATTTATACCTATGTTAATCATATGACACGAACAAAACAATTACAGAATATTGAAAAAGGATTCTTTGATTGGCTAGGCACTAGTAAGGTTAGTGCTAACAAGCAGGCAAAGATACAGGCAATGCATAACGAGTCGCCACAAGCACTTCTAGCTATATTTGGTTTGGTAAAACAAATTATGTTAGCAAAGGATGATATTATAGATCAACTAGACGATGCTGATGCAGACATTAAAGCATCAACAGGCGACGAACGCGGCGGTGAAGGTTACGTTGCTCAAAAATCAAAGATTAAATTGGTTCCACGCTCTAGATGGCAACCGAACTAAAAGGAAACTAATACAATGAAAATGAATGAGATAGTAACAGAATCTAACTACGGTGATGATCCTAAGACAAAACACTTTGCAACAATGGGCCGCACACTAATGGACCTAAGTGCAAAGATGAAGATAACAAAAACTACATCAGACGAAGAAATTGCAAAGTCAAATAGAATGTCTGCATTTGGTGATGCGCTAACACGCTTTGGCACAACGTGGGGACCACGTACCTTGCCTGAACTACTAAAAGATAGTGGTTGTTCAAAACAGGACGCAATGGAGTTTATTGAACTTGCTAAAAAGACTGGCCCAATTAAGCCGGTAGTTAAAGATCCAGAACCAGTAGATGAGCCAGAAGATGATTTTGACGCTGGTCCAAGTGATGACGAGATTGACGCAAAAGCAAGAGCAATGGCCCGAGGCAAGTAATGGATTTTATCCGAGCATTAGAAAACGATCAAGATATATCTCCGGACAAAGAGTCTGTAGAGCTACTTGAGAAGTTAGATGAACTACAGTTAGTATTCAACGATCTAGAAGAATTAGATGAAGGAGCATTTGACCGCATTGAACAGCGTGTTGAAGCAAGAGACTTACTTCTTTATAGAATGATTGTAGGACAGAGTAATATGATGCTCACAAAGAAGTTTTTAGAACTAGCATTAAATGGCAAGTCGGTACCAAGTTCAATGGTCAAAGGGTACTTGCCAGCACTTAAAATGCTTGATGATATAGTTACAGCAGGGCCTGGATACGTTCAAATGCTACGCTTACTACATCAGAGAGCCAAAAAAGGCTGATAATAGCCCTTTTTTTGTAAAAAGACTAAATAATAATAAGCACTTCGTAAAGAGCTTACGAATAGTGTCATTAGAGCCGAAGAGGTAACACTCTTCAATTTTATATTAAACAGGAGAAATAAAATGGCAACACAAGCAAAAGTAAATGGTTTAACAACCGCAGGTAGTTTTTATGGATATGATCCAATCATCCTTAAGATTACAGGAACAAACGTAGCAACAGCAGATACAGCATCTGTAGACGGCGTAGCAGCTTTTACACAAGGTAACCTTTCAAAAGCAATTAGTGCAATTCAAACACAAATGAGCGTTGTACACGTTGGCGAAAGAGCTAACAACATTGTATGTGTAATGGTTGACTCAGCAACAGCAAACGCATATGTTTCAGCTAACACTGACACAGACGTAGCAGCAGCTGTTAAAGCATTAGTAGATACAGCAACAGGTGTAACATCAACTGTAGCAGCTATCACACTAGCAGCAGGCGACTTAGCATAAGAATTCCTAGCTACCTTTAGGAACCGTGATGTTATAAAGGCGTCACATCAAAAGGCTCACTTTTTAAGTGGGCCTTTTTTTATGGCTATAAGTAATAGTATGAGATTTACATTAAAGACACTTGTCGACATTACACCTACACATGCACGTAGAACAGAAGATAGGTATATGTATAAACAACACCAAAACTATATGACTATGTTTAATACGTTAGGCCTAAGAAGCAATCCTGTATCTGTTGTAGTAACAAGTAATGAAGAAGACACTAAAGAATTTGGAAAGAAGTATACTGGCAAGCATACTGTATGGACTGTAGAATTTGAAATAGAGCGTGAGGGTGGCGTTGATTTAGAACTGTTAAAACAAGATTATGACTTGGTACCTTTTATTAACGAGTTAGGCGAAACTGTCACATTCAATAAACATGTATTTCAAACAACCGATTCACAATATAACAACATTGTTTTTGCAAAAGTATGATAAATAAAAGTATACAAGGCACTGAAGGCAATCTTATTTTAAGGCGAACTACGAGTTTACTTAACAAAACTCTTGAGCAGAGTTAATGGAGAAATAGAGATGGCTAAAGCCACCAGTTTAGAAAAAGAAAATTTAGAAGCACATGTTGATTTATGTCAAGAAAGATATAAACAACTTGAAGGCCGCTTAGGCAAAATCGAAGAAAAAGTAGAAGACATTCACAGAGATATCACAGAGGGTCAAACATCATTGACTAAAGTGCTTATCGGAACAGCTGGCACAATCGTTGCTGGTTTATTATCAACAATAATCGTTATATTATTAAACGTTAATTAATCAACTAAATAACTATATGTTATTAAGAGAGATTACCTTACCGCTAGAAGAACTAGACGAAGCTAAGATGGCATGGGCTAAACGTGGCAACAAGGTTGTTCGTAAGTTTAGATGTGCTGGCGGCACACGGCATGGACGTATTGTGTCTAACATTGCACAATGCTTTGCAAGACCTGACATAAAGAAACGTTTGAAACTTAAGGTTACAAAAGCAAGACTAGGTGCCAAGATGTCACGTAAAGCACGTAAGACTAAACGCACTAATTCAGCAAGCCGTAGAGTTGCTCAACTTAATAAGGCAGGTAAGGCAAAGAGAATCTAATGTACTTACGAGAGTTAACATCAATAAGTATAGACGAAGGTGCAACATCCATTTATGGACGTAAAGGCAACCAGAGTACTCGTAAATACAGATGTAGTAGTGGTCCACGTAAAGGACGTATTGTTGCTAAGATGTCAACATGTACAGCACCAAAGAATATTAAGAAGGCAACTACACTTAAAAAAGTAAAAAGAGCAGGCGCCAAGCGCCAGGCTGTTAAAACAGCAAGAACTAAAAGAGCAAATCCTGCTTCACGTAGGTTACCTAAGGTAAACATAAGCATGAGGACTAACCGTAAAAAGTCTAAGGCAAAAAGGATATAATATGAAAATTAATGAAATAACAGAAATGCAAGGAATGAAACCTTCTATTATAAAAAACCTTAAGCCAGGACAGTCGGCAGAAGTTGATCACGGAGACGGCACAAAAACAATGATCGACCTAAAGAAGAATCCTACTGCATTACAAAAAGATCCAAAGACCAAAAAGGTCACAATGACAAAGAAACAACAACCTGGCGAAAAACCTAATCCGGCTATGCAAGCCAAAAGAGGTGACAAGGTAGTTGTTGCACCACAATGAAACTGAACGAGTTAATTCAGAGCTTTAGTATAGCTCTATCAAACGAGGAAGCAGAGGTATTGAATAAAGTAAAACCTGTGCAACCCCTACAAGGCTTTTCTCCTAGAGAACAAGTCATAATTGAGAACTTGATAAGGAAAAGTCTTGTAAGTAAAGTACTTCGAGACAACATAGTAATGGTGGTGCAAAATGATTTCGGACTTAGCTAGTCAATTAGAAAATTTAATTAACAACAAGTTAAAAGAATACCCTCTACCGGTAGTAAAAGGTAATTCCATACGTATCAAGAACTATGTAGTTAGATACAGTAAGAAAGCTGGCGCTTGGTTAGTATATGATGTAGCAGAAAATATACAAGCAGGTAAGTTCTTTGCTAAGACTAGTGCTATTGCTTTTGCTAAGGTACACGCAAGTGATCAAACAGGAAGTTTAGTTAGAACTGTAGAAAAGTTAGATGATATATTAAGTAAGCATTATCAAGATTGTGTTTTTTACAATCACGGAATGAAACGAACAAAGGACGGATCTAAATACGAAGTATTAGAAACTAGATTCGATATAAGTTACTCATTAGCACAAGATGCCAAGAATCAACTGGATGAACTAATCCTGTGTTAAATGATAAATAAATGTACAAAGAACAACATTTAGGAAAGTTGAACAATGAATATAAGAGAAATTTCAAAACCAATTACAGCAAAGAGCTTGAACGAAAGCCTAGCTAAGAAGTTTGGCCAGCGTCTAAACTTAGAAGAATTTACACTTGGACAGTTACAAGATGCCCAAAACAAATTAAGAACAACACTTAGTCAAGTTGAAACAAAGGAAAGTTTTAACTCAACTCAAAATCCAGCGTATCAAAAGTCAAAACTTTTCCTAGATGTACTTAATGCTGAGATTGGCGAAAGAGCTGACATTGACGAACCAATGCTTGAAGCAACTATTACTGAAGGCGAAGAAGACAAAGCTGAATTAGTAATGGCAGCCAAAGACATGGTTGACAGAGTTACTGGTTGGATGGAAGACACAGCAGAAATGCAAACTGAATCAATGCTTGAACTAGCAGATGCTATTAGAGACGAGATGGGTAGTGAGCAAGCTGAGTCATTTACTAATACTATTAAGCCTGCATTAGAGCAACTATATGCTGAAATGGAAGGCACAAGAGCAGCACTAACAAGTGGTGTTGGTATGCTAACTGGTGAAGGCGACATGCAACAGCCAATGGGCGACGATGACATGGGCGACTTAGGCGACATGGAACCTACTGATGAGTTAGAGCCAGGTATTGATGAGCCTTTAGATGACATGGGCGATGACTTTGGTGCAGACGATGCGGCTGCTGGCGGCGAAGAAGAAGCTGGCAGAGAAAAGCGTGAGTCAGTAGAGCGTTCAAAAAAAAAGCTAAAATAGCCGAAGCATTAGACGAGTCTGGTACACTAGTACAAATAATCAAAACAATTAAGCCTGGAACCACTATTACGTGGGACAAACTTAATGGCTATATGAAAAAAGCTGGCGTACCACAGTTTGATTACAATTCATTCAAAGCAACTTACGATAGCAATCCACAACTCCAAAAGTTAGTTAAGTTTGATCCACAAGGTGTAACTATTAACGATAGTTCTATGGATCAAGTAGGTAGCACTGAGCCAAGTGATGCTGACACTGTTGGTGACATGGCAAAGCGAGCAACTGACGTGGGTGCTGGACTTTAAATTAACGGTTGACAGAGCTCTTATTTGGTGTTATTATATACATTAATAGGAGCTTTTTTATGACTGATAAAAATACATATGATTCAACTGTTGAAAATATTAAACAAGTATTAGAAATATATGTTCAGCCAGCAGTAGCAGGACACGGTGGCGTAGTAAATTACCTTGATTACAATGACGGAGTTGTAACACTTGAAATGAGCGGTGCTTGTTCTGGTTGTGCTATGTCTTCAATGACTTTAAAAGAGGGTATTGAAAGAACTCTTACTGGTATGATCCCTGAAGTAACGGCTGTTGTTGGAGTAGACGATCCGAACTCGGGAGTCGAGCCATATATGTCAGACCCATTTGGCATGCAACGTATTCATCTAGAAGACTATGACGTAGAATTACCAAAGGAACCTAAAGATTGAGCTTAATTATAGAGAAGTACAAATACGAAAGACTCAAGCGAGTTGAAGTAAACGGTAAACGTAAGTATGCTGCACCAGGCGGTGTACCTGTAGCAAGTGTAACAACTATACTTGACGCTACAAAAGATAAGTCACACTTAATTGCATGGCGCAAACGTGTAGGCGAAAAGAAAGCACAAGAGATTGTAACTGAAGCGGCAGGCGTGGGTACACGTATGCACAAATACCTTGAAGATTATATAGAGTTTGGCGAATGGCCAACTTGTGGTAGCAATCCATATGCACAAAAAGCACACTCAATGGCGTGTGTTATACGTGACGAAGCAATGGGTGATGTAGATGAGATATGGGGAAGTGAAGTTCCTTTATATGTTCCGGGCATCTATGCAGGAACAACTGACTTAGTAGGACAATACAAAGGTCAGCCTTGCATAATGGACTTTAAACAAACTAACAAACCTAAGAAACCTGAGTGGGTGTATGACTACTACCTACAACTTACTGCATACGCATTAGCACACAACGAAGTACATGGCACAAACATACGTGAAGGACATATCTTTATGTGTTCACGTGATTTAGATTATCAACAGTTTGATATATGGCCAGATGAGTTTGATGAGTGGGCGCAGGAGTGGTGGAAGCGTTGCGAAATGTATTATGAGAAACAAGCATAAATACATTATAGAAAGCAACTTAGGAGAGCGCAGTGGCCGTAGTACAAATCAGTCGTATACAAGTCCGTAGGGGACAAGCAAATCAAGGATCAGGTATCCCGCAACTTGCTGGCGGTGAATTTGGTTGGGCAGTTGACGAACAAGAACTTTACATCGGCAATGGCAGTGTTGCAGAAGGCGCACCTCAAGTAGGCAATTCAAAGATACTTACCGAACATGATGACTTGTTCGAACTAGTTGGTACATATTCTTACAAACGAGGTAGTATTGACACTGGCGAAGGTATTGCTGTAGAGCGTACACTTAATTCTAGACTCGACGATATTGTAAGTGTTCGTTCATTTGGATGTGCAGGTGACGGTTCAGATGTTACTGTAGCATTACAAAAAGCATTATACGAACTATACCTAAAACCATCAACACGTAACAATCCGCAGAGCAGAGTAATACTACATGTTGAAGCAGGTATATATAGAATAAGTTCAACAATAAACATACCACCTTACGCAACTATAGTTGGAGCAGGTAAAGAGAAAACTGTTTTTATTAAGACAGGCGACTTTAATATGTTTAAGACTATATCAAGCGATACAACTTACACAGGCGTAGTATCTACTACTATTCCAAATGATGATCCCACAATGTCATATGCTAACAGTGCAAGGTATATTACATTTAAAGATTGTACACTTCAAACAGAATCAGAAGATACCGCGGCATTACTACAATTAAATAGTTGTCGTGACAGTCGCTTTGAAAATGTAAAGTTTGAAGGTAATAAAATATTAAACACAGCAACTAACCCAGCTGTTGAAATAAGAAGTAAAAGTAATGCTGTAAGATCAGAGTTTAATAGATTCATTGATTGTGAATTTGTTTCTATAGGTAAAGCCATAGTAAGCAATAGTAATATATCACGTAATGAATTTGACTCATGTAAGTTCTTTAACATTACTAAAGCAATTGAATTAGGTGTAACACCAGATGCAACTCAATTCAACGCAACCGACAACAACATTAGAGAGTGTTACTTTGAGACCATAGAGCAACAAGCAATTCATATTGAAAATGGTACACGTAACTCTAGCATCAATAACAGATTTGGTCCTAGTGTTGGTAACAATGGCGGAAGTGAAACAACTGTTGCTCACAGTATAATAAAATTTGGAGAATCAGGCAATATTTCAGTTGACAATGAGTTTGATAGAACGTATAATTTAAGTATTAATCAGGCGTATATAGTTAGTAAACCATATATTCCAGAGGTTGAAGGACCTGCGTTTTATGAACACGAATATACTGAACAAGTTGACCTTGCCCAAATTGGCACACCACAACTATTGTTTAGATTGCCCGCAGATAGTACTAAGTCATTTGATATTGACTACTGGTATAAAACTGATGTTGGCTCAAGAGTGTTTTCAAGATCAGGAACTTTGACTGTGTTTGTAAACAGAGAGAGTAACAGCGTTAGTATTATGGATGATTACGATATAAGTGGACTAGATTCATTAGGTGAAAGTTTGCAATTTAGTGCAACACTAAACCAATTGGAGACAGCGTGGAGTGCCCAGGTAAAGTATACCAATCAACTCGACTCAGGAAAATTAACTTTTAAAATACGTTCACGAAGTTAAACGTATGTTTGAAGAACAATTTGAGAAGAGGCTTCAATCGTGGCACGATTTTCGAGCTACACTCGAAACACACCCTGATCCGCTACAGCACACAATTGATGCCTACCAGCGTGTACCTGGAGTAAGTATTCATACTGATCCATGGGACCAAAAGATGTGGCCTCAACCGTGGGAACTGATTTCAGAAAATCAGTATTGTGCCTTCTGTACCGTATTAGGAATGTGCTATTCACTACAGTTAACAGAACGCTTTAAACAAGAATTGGTAGAGATACATATCTGTATAGATAGAGAGAAGAACGAAACTTTCTATTTGTTAATGATTCAAAATAGAGTAATTGGGTATGATGGCGAGAGTCATATTTCAGTTTCGGATCTACCAAAAGAAATAATTTCGCAACGTGTCTATACAATGCCACGACTGCAATAAATAATAAACTTAATAGGAACAGGAGAAACATACATGTCAAATGGCATTCAAATCACAAAAAGAGACGGCAACAAAGAACACATTAATATCGATAAAATACACAAGGTAGTAGAATTTGCTTGTGAAGGTCTTGCTGGTGTTAGTAGTAGTCAAATTGAAATGAATGCAAACTTACAGTTTTATGATGGTATGCCAACAAGTGATATACAAGAGATACTTGTACGAAGTGCAAACGATCTTATCAGTTTAGATGCTCCTAACTATCAGTATGCTGCTGCTAGACTATTAAGTTATGGTGTAAACAAAGATGTATTCGGCGAGTACAATGCAATTACACTACAGAAAAACATTGAACTTAACATTGAGCGTAACGTATATGATTCTGAGATACTTGAAAAGTACACTACAGAAGAAATTGCTACACTTGATGGTTATATAAGACATAAGCGTGATGAAAACTTTACCTATGCAGGGCTACGTCAAGTAGTTGACAAGTACCTTTGTCAGGATCGTTCTAATGGCCAAATATTTGAAACTCCTCAGTTTATGTATATGATGATTGCGGCAACATTGTTTGCTAACTACCCAGCAGAAACACGTATGCACTACGTAAGGAGATACTACGATGCGACCTCACTTTTTAAAATCAATATCCCAACGCCAGTCATGGCAGGGGTTAGAACTCCTGTACGCCAGTTTGCAAGTTGTGTACTTGTTGACAGTGATGATACTCTTGACAGTATTTTTGCTAGTGATATGGCTATCGGCAGGTATACTGCTCAACGTGCGGGCATTGGCATTAACGCTGGACGCATACGTGGGGTCAACGCGAAGATACGTGGTGGCGAAGTGGCGCACACTGGTATCATTCCTTTCTTAAAGAAGTTCGAAAGCACAGTACGTTGTTGTACACAAAACGGAGTACGTGGCGGAAGTGCTACAACACATTTTCCGTTCTGGCATCAAGAGATTGAAGACATTCTTGTACTAAAGAACAACAAAGGTACTGAAGATAATCGTGTACGTAAATTAGATTACAGCATACAGTTAAACAAAACTATGTATGAAAGATTGTTATCAGGCGGTGATATAACTCTTTTCTCGCCACACGATGTTCCAGGATTGTACGAAGCATACTTTGGTGATGCAGATAAATTTAAAGAACTATACGAGTCATATGAACGTAAAACAAGTGTTAAAAAGAAAACTATCAAAGCAATGGAACTGTTTAGTGCGTTAGTTAAAGAACGTGCAGAAACAGGGCGTATATACATTATGAATGTAGACCACGCAAATACGCATAGCTCATTTAAAGACACAGTGTACATGAGTAACTTGTGTCAAGAAATTACACTACCAACTAAGCCACTTAATCATATTGATGACCCAGAAGGCGAAATTGCATTATGTATTCTTAGTGCTATTAATGTAGGTACACTAAGAAACTTAGATGACTTAGGCGAACTATGTGAGTTAGCTGTAAGAGCATTAGAAGAAATTATTGACTACCAGAAATATCCAATTAAGGCGGCAGAGATTAGCACAAAAGCAAGGCGTAGTTTAGGTGTAGGTTATATTGGACTAGCACATTACCTTGCAAAGAATCATGTTAAATATGATGATAAAGAAGCATGGAAATTAGTACACGATTTAACAGAAGCATTCCAGTACTATTTGTTAAAAGCAAGTAACACTATTGCAAAAGAGCGCGGCGCATGCGAGTACTTTAATCGTACTAAATACGCAGACGGCATCCTTCCTATTGATACGTATAAGAAAGATGTAGATACAGTAGTGGAGAACAAATTAAACTATGATTGGGATGGTTTACGATCTGACATCAAGGAACACGGACTACGGCACTCAACGTTGTCCGCACAAATGCCATCGGAAAGCAGTTCCGTTGTGTCGAACGCAACAAACGGAATTGAAGCACCTAGAGGGTTCTTGTCCGTTAAGAAGTCCAAGAAAGGGCCTCTTAAGCAGATTGTTCCACAGTATCAAACGCTAAAGAACCACTACAGTTTGTTATGGGAAATGCCAAACAACACAGGATATATAAATATTGTTGCTGTGATGCAGAAGTTCTTTGACCAAGCAATTAGCGGCAACTGGAGTTACAATCCAACACACTTTGATAACAATGAAGTGCCAATGAGCGTAATGATAGGTGATCTACTTAACACATACAAGTTAGGTTGGAAGACATCATACTATCAGAACACATATGATTATAAAACAGATCCTAGTGAGCTAGAAGACGAAGCACCACTAGAACAACTGCCGCAGGGCGAATTTGAGAACGATGAAGAAGAGTGCGAAGCTTGTGCAATTTAGTTCTTGACAAACGATAGAAAAGATAGTAGCATAGCTACATAGGAAAGAGGAAAGTTTAAAATGGCGAAAACAGTATTCAACACTGATAAGGTTGACTTTACAAAACAAAACATGTTCTTCGGAGCAGATATGAACACGCAGAGATATGATACATTTAAGTTTCCTGTGTTTGATAAATTAAACCAAACGATGCTTGGATATTTTTGGCGTCCAGAAGAAGTTTCATTGCAGAAAGATAGAGCAGACTATGCTAACTTCCGCCCTGAGCAGAAGCATATCTTTACAGCAAACTTAAAGTATCAAACATTACTTGATAGTGTACAAGGACGTGGTCCGTGTCTAGCATTTTTGCCACACGTATCCTTACCAGAACTAGAAGGTTGTATTGTTACTTGGGACTTCTTTGAAACAATCCATTCACGTTCGTATACACATATTATGAAAAATGTGTACGCTGATCCAAGTGAAGTATTTGATACTATCTTGGACGACAAAGAGATTCTTAAACGTGCAGAAGCTGTTACTAAGAACTACGATGCATTTACACAAGCGGCAGACGCTTACAATCATCGTGGCGAAGGTAGTATGCTAGATGTCAAAAAGAAACTTTACTTGGCTATGATGAATGTAAATATCCTAGAAGGACTTCGCTTTTATGTATCCTTTGCATGTACGTTTGGCTTTGGCGAACTAAAACTAATGGAAGGTTCTGCAAAGATTATTTCATTAATTGCACGTGACGAAGCACAACACTTAGCACTCAGCACACACGTTCTTAAGAACTGGAGCAATGGCAAAGACGATCCACAAATGGTTAAGATTGCTAAAGAGTGTAAAGAAGAAGTGTACGAAATGTGGCGTACCTGTGTAGAAGAAGAAAAAGCATGGGCGGAGTACTTGTTTAAAGATGGTTCAATGATTGGACTTAATGCAACACTTCTTAATCAGTATGTAGAGTATATTGCTAACAGACGATTAAAAGCATTAGGACTAGATGCAATCTTTGACCAACCTGTAAACACTAACCCATTACCGTGGACTACACATTGGTTGAGTAGTTCAGGCTTGCAGGTAGCCCCACAAGAGACAGAAGTTGAGTCTTATGTTATTGGTGGTATTAAACAAGACGTAAGTGAAGATTCACTTAAAGGATTTAGTTTATGACGAATGTAGTAGTATGGAGTAAGCCACAATGCCCTTTTTGCGATAAAGCAAAAGCAAAGTTAAATGCAATGCATGTGAATTACGAAGTAAAAATGATTGGAACTGATGTAGAGTTAGAAGATTTACTCGAAGCTGTTCCAGGAGCAAGGAGTGTACCCCAGATACAAATTAACGGTGAAAATATAGGCGGGTATACAGATTTATTAACTTACATTGAAAACACCGGGTTCAATGGCACAGGACACACATTATAATGTTGATTCAAAAAACACACAGCGTCGGTGACGTAGTTTCAATGAAGCTATCAACTGGTGAAGAAATAATTGGTAGATTAGAAGAAGAATCTGAAACAGGTTACAAACTTAAGAAGCCATTTGCAATAGTAATGGGCCAGCAAGGCCTTGCACTAGCACCATTTATGTTTAGTACAGCAAATGACCAGTCAATGGCATTTAAGCATACTAACGTAATGACAGTAGGCATAACAATTGAAGAAATTTCAAAACAGTATGTCCAACAAACTACAGGTATTGTAACTTAATGCCTGGAATTAGTCGTAACAATGATACAGCTGACGGAGATCTAATTCCAAGTCAGGCCACTGTTTTTGCAAACGGTGAACTAGTCATTGTAGACGGCGACGATGTAGCTGGTCACGGGTCAGGCGCTCATGCTAGTCCGACTATGATAGCAGGTTCTAACAATGTATCCATTGGCGGAATAGCTGTTGTAAACGCAGGTGACCTTGCTACATGTGGAGATGCAGCAACAGGTAGTGCTAACGTAAACGTTGGCGATCCTAGCTAAACCACTTTTAACACCCCTTAAACGTAGATCAATTAAATAAATTTGTAAAACATAAAACTGGAGAAGAATTATGGCGACACATGAAGAAATTGTACAATCGTACAACAACTACTTGGCAGAGCATGCAACTTTCGAAGAGAAAGGTGTAAAGGCAGCTGCAACAAGAGCTAGAAAGGCACTTGGCGACCTAGGTAAACTTACCAAAGATCGTAGAAAAGAAATCATTGAAAAGAAGAACTCAATGTGATGATTGCTCGTATGTGGGAATATTGGTGTAAGGCCATTGGACAAAAAGCATACGAAGATGATTTAAGAGCAGACAGGGTAGCACTTATTCGAACTGGATGGGTGCTACTTCATATAACAACTTGCTGCATGATTATCGCAGGAAATGCAAAGTTATTGTTCTTTTAAGATTATCTCAGTTCAAAAAATGTAACTGATTTCATCTTAAGAGATAAATACCCAAGCGTTTGAGATAACACGCAAGTAATAATACTAAAAGGAATTATAAAATGAACAAACTATTATTATCAATAGTAGCACTAACCTTTATGGCTGGTACAGCAATTGCTGAAGACTTCAATGAAACTGGAGTTGCAGTAAACGTTGCAAAAGGCGATTTAAGTTTTGGCTACGCAAATGGCACACACGCAGACTTTGCTGATGACGCAGAAGTGTTTTCACTAAGCTACGGTGGCCTACCAGTGGACTTTGGTGTTCAAGTAATTAACGATAACTCAGTAAATGACTATCGTGTTAACTTGGGTAAAAGAGTTGACACAACCCTAATTAATCTAAATGTATATGGTGTTGCAGAAGCACACTATGACTTTGGTGACTCATACGCAGACGATAGACTAGTTCTTAGTCCGTATGTTGGCGTTGAAATGCCTGCAGGTGGAATTACTCCATACGCAGAAATAGGATACGACTTTGCATCAACTCAAGGTGACTTTTTGAACTTTGATAGATCAGATAGTTACGGTGCATTAGGTGTTAAAGTATCAGTGAACGAAAGAACTGAAGTCAACTTGCAACTATTGCAAAAGATGGACAGTGATTTTGACAGCACAGATAGAGAATTTATGATTGGATTCAACTTCGCGTTGTAAGTTAACCACATAAAAACAAAAAAGGGTTGCTTTGTTGAATTGCAATCCTTTTTTTATGACTAAATACACGTAAGCAATATAACTTACTTACTGGAGAAATAACCATAATGGCACGCAAAATTAAAATGAAGCACGTAAAGGATGGGATTGAGTTCACCGGCCCTGTATACAAAGATGGTGAATTAGTTGTAGGAGGTACATATAATTCACTTAGACTAGGCGATGGCATAACAGCAGGCGGTAATCCGGTGTCGGCTGGAACGTTAGTTGAAGAGTTTCAACAAGTCGTAACAAATGCGTCAGCAGGATATACACCCGGCGATATGTATGGAACAGGATCTCCACAAGAAATTGAAGTCTATCGTGGCGATAATATGTTAGCAGATAAAACGGGCGGAGATACGACTAAAGATTTTGACGAAGACTTGATGACAGACAAAAATATTATGTTAAGAAGAGCCACTGGTGGTACTGGTGCAATTGATCTTCCTAGATGGGGTTTTGGTCCAGGAGTCAAAACTTTATATCTGTATACAATTGAAAGCGAAGAAGATATTGTAGTACATTATTATCGAGGTGCTACAGCAAAGTCGATCACAGTTACATATGAACAACCAGTAATGTTTAAATGTTTTGACACTGCAACTTGGACAGCATTCCAATCAGTAGCATAGAAGTTAATATAACATAATAAACTAAATTAAGAGTCCTAAGGACTCTTTTTTTATGACTAAATAATGTTAGTATATAACAGGGCAAGGGGCAAAACAATGGCAGATATAAATCAAACAGTGGAGATGCCTACTAGCGAGGACGATTTTCCAGAAGCAGATATTATTATCGAAGATGGAGCGTTTGACGGGTTCGAAGGTAAGACAATAAACATTACTGA
>ENA-OREM01000715-OREM01000715.1-marine-metagenome-genome-assembly--contig:-NODE-715-length-20315-cov-3.822067_pt1 | contig 20315 bp, 27 predicted proteins | sample MGYA00248623_ERZ508561 | MGnify/ENA primary metagenome ERZ508561 (study PRJEB26227, sample SAMN06264494) | marine metagenome | isolation source: Columbia River Estuary | place: USA:Columbia River Estuary...
CGGCGCAAGTGGGGAAGGCGTGCTGTGCCTCCTTAAAAAGCTCACCACCTCTACGCCGGTCTCTCCCCCTCTGTGCTCTCCGTGTCCTTTGACTCGCTCGCTCCCGCGAGTCTCGCCCTTCGGGCCAACCTTCGGTTGCTCTACCCCCGCCTGCCACGGCGCTCGGTTGTGGTTAAACCGCTGATTCTTTGACACGCCCGCCGAGGCGTGACCGACCTCGACAAAATCAGCGGCGTTAAATCCTACCTCCGCCGCACCAAGACCGTCGCCGAACTCCAGGCACTCGCCGACGCGGCTTTTCTCTCCGCCTCCGAGGAAGTCACGATCACATCCATCAGCGGCGACGGCACCGCATCCAGCGGACAGGTCTCATTCCCGAAGTGGCTCCTCCTCCAAGCCCTCGAAGAAATCCTCGCTGAGCCAAACGGCCGGCAACTCTGCACGGTCCTCGACCGCTCGTTTTTCACGACCCCCGTTTGACACGGCCCTCGGAGTCAATGGCTCCGAAAATCAAGAAATCAAGTTGGGGTGGTCCGCGCCCCGGTGCCGGCCGTCCGCGCAGAGACCCCCAAGCAGCGGCCTTTGAAGGAGCGGAGCACTCACGCGAGCGCTCCTTGATTGTCATGAATACCTACGAGCCCAAGCGCGAACTCGCGCCACGGACTCGCATGGAGCTCATGCAGCGCGCCCGCTGGCTTTACAACAATTTCGGCACCGCCTCCTATCTCATCGAGCACCTCGCTCAGCGCGCCGTGGGAACCGGCATCGTCCCCAAGGCCCGCACCTCCGACACCGCATGGAACCGCCAAGCCGAGCGCGCCTTCGAAGACCGCGCTTGCGGTGATGCGTGGGCTTTCGATGCCAGCGCCCAGGTGAATTTCTACGGCGCGCAATCCCTCATCCTCCGCCAAGTCGCCTGCGACGGCGACTTTTTCGCGCAATTTCTTTCCACCCAAGCAGGCGGCACCCGCGTCCGATTCATCGGCGCCGAGGCGGTCGGATCCACGGCCAACAGCAACGAGCGCGCTTTCGACGGCGTTCTTCTCGACCGCTTCAACGCCCCCGTCAGCTATCGCGTCATTACCGACCGGGCCTCTGGAAAATTTCAAGATGTCCCAGCCGCCGACATGCTGCACTTCCGGCACATCCGCCGGGCAGGATACCCCCGTGGAGTCTCGTGGCTGCATAACGCCATCACCAACTGCCACGACCTTGTCGAATATCTCGCCTACGAAAAAGGATCCGCCAAAGCAGGCGCCCAGATCGGATTTGTCGTCACCAGCAACGAAGCCCAAGAGATCGGCCTCGGCGCAGGCAAGATGATCACCGGCCCCAACGGCGAAGAGATCAGCACCGAAGCCCTCTACAACGGCACGCTCATCCCGCGCCTCAAGCCCGGCGAGTCCATCCAATCTTTCAAAAACGAACACCCCGCCGGAGCCTTCGAGCCATTCATCCGCACCATCATGGGCGAGATCGCCCGAGGCATGGGCCTCCCGCCCGAGGCACTCATGATCTTCGTCGGCAGCGCAGGCACCGAATTTCGCGGCCTCCTCGAAGTCGCCCAAAACTTCCTCGAGCGGCTCCAGCAAATGCTGATTGATCAATTCTGCCGACCGCTCTGGAAATTCTGGATCTACCAAGAAATTCAAGCCGGGCGTTTGCCCTACCCTGGAGATGATTGGTGGCGCTGTGAGTTCGTCGCCCCGCGAAAAATTACCGTGGACAACGGCCGCGACGGCCGCCTCTACGCCCAGCTTCTCGACTCCGGCTATATGTCTTGGGAGCGCTACTGCAACCTGCACGGCCTCGATGCCGAAGCCGAAGAGGACGACATCCTCAGCGCCTACATTCGCCGCAAAGAAAAATGCGAATCCCTCGGACTCAACCTCGGCGATGTCTTCCCCGCCCAAGCCGAAGCTCTCACCCAACCAACCCAACCCACACCATGATCAAATTCTATGCATTGGAAAAATCCAACGACGGCACGGCAACGATTCACCTCTACGATGAAGTCGGTGCTTTCGGCGCAGGGTCAAAAGAGTTCCTCGCCGACCTCGGCAAGCTCGACGGCCAGCACATCCACCTTCGCATCAACTCGCCCGGTGGGTCCGTGGTTGAGGGAACGGCCATTTATAACGCCCTCCGCCGACACAAAGGCGGTCTGACCGTCCACATCGACGCGCTCGCCGCCAGCATGGCCTCGGTCATCGCCATGGCAGGCGCTCCCGTCTACATCGCCGACAACGCGCTCCTCATGATCCACAACCCGTGGACCGTCTCCATGGGCGACTCGGATCAGCTCCGCCGCGAAGCCGACCTCCTCGACAAACTCAAAGACTCCCTCCGCAACGCCTATGTCCGCAAAACCGGCATGGAGGCCGACCGCATCGCCCAAATGATGGACGAAGAAACATGGCTGGACGCTGTCGAAGCCGTGGCCCTCGGATTCGCCGATGCCATCGAGGAAGGCGTGGCTGCCGCAGCCACTGCGACCCCCGCCCAACTCCGCGCCCGATTTGACACCTTCGCCAAAGCAAAATCTATGCAGAGCCAAGCCGAAACCCAACCCGTCGCCGAGCCCGAGGTCGAAATCCTCGACACCGTCGTCAGCGAAAACGCCCCCGAAGTTGTCGAAGCCCCGGCCGCCGAGCCCGCCGTCGAGACCGTCCTCGAAGCCGAGCCTACACCCGAGCCCGAAGTCATCGAGCCGATCGAAAGCCCCGTCGCCAAGATCGCCGCAGCAGACCAGATCCTCGCCAAATACAACGCCGCCCTCGCCGAGCGCGACGGCGCCCTCGCCGAAGCCCGCAGCTACAAGGCCCAACTCGACACCGAGCGCGAAGCCCTGCAACGCCTCGAGCGCAGCCTCGGCCTCTCCGCCGCCCGCGTTGTGCCGGTCATCGAAAACGCCAGCCCCGAAGCCTCCGACCCCGTCGCCGAATACATCGCCGCCGTGGAAGCCGGAGACCGCAAAACCGCTTCGGCCCTCTTCGAGAAACACAAAGCCGCCATCTGGCAGCACCGTTCCAAAATTTCCAAGGCATAAGGCCAAGGAGAAACCAACCAAACCACCACCACCAAAATGCCCAATACAATCGATTCAGCCCTGGTTGCGGACTCCATCGCCGCCCAGACAAAAACCGTCCTCAGCAAGCGCCTCAGCGCGCTCAACCTCTTCGCCTCCGACTTCAGCTCGGAAGTTAAGAAGCCAAAGGACACCATCCATGTGCCAATCGCTTCCGCGACTGCGTCCACATCGGTGAACCCCACCACCTTCAACAGCATCGGCGGCACGACCCTCGGCAAAGCCAGCGTCGTCCTCGACCACATCTACCAGCCCTTCGGCCTCGCTTACAGCGACCTCCAAAGCGCCCACCGCCTCGAGCGCCTCATCCAGATCAATGTTGACGCGATCGCCGACAAGATTTGGACCCTCGCCACAGCGCCCGTGACCGTTGCCAACTTCGGCGCGGCTGTCGTGGAATCCGCTGAGAGCGCGATCACCGCGACCTCCGGCGACCTTCCCAAACTCTGGGCAGGCGTCCACAAGAGCGTCCGCAAAGGCCTCGTCGTTTCGCCCGTCATCTACTCGAACCTCATCCCGACCTCGACCACCGCGCTCAACCTCGGTGAAGGCGCTTACGGCTTCGAGAACGGTGTCCACTACGCCACAGCGTTCGGCGGAGAAGCAGGCCTCAAAGGCTTCGCATGCTCCCCCGAGGCGCTCGTCATGGCCGCAGGCGTTCCCGCTCTTGCGGACAACGACTACCTCGTCAGCGACAGCGTCACGCTCGACCAGATCGGCCTGACCGTCTCTTACAATGTGTATTCGGACAAGAGCACCCGCTCGCTCATCGCATCGCTTGAAGTGATGTTCGGAGCCGCTCAAGGTCTCGTGGACGGCACGATGGCACTCATCATCCCAGACTAATCCCGCAAAGCGCCCGCACCGCGCTCCTCGCCCGCAAAAGCCCTCGCCGTCTCACTCCGGCGGGGGCTTTTCTTTTGACACGCCGCGAGGTTCGTGTCGCCCGCATCACGCAACGCCCTCGCTATCCGCTCCGCGCAACTGCGCCAAACCGCGCACGGCACCACGGTAAAATTTCGCCAGGCTGAGATCCGCGTCTGCCTCGCTCCCGTTTCTATCGGCCTCGACCTCGAGACCGGCGGCCTCCGGCAAGGCGGTGAGTTTTCGATCCGTTTCCTCGCCGCCGACCTGCAAAGCCCACCCCGCCGAGGCGAAGCCGTTTCGTTCAGCGCCAAGACCTATTTCCTCTCGCAGATCAGCGAGACCCACGCCCCCGGCGAATACCTCGCAACGATGTCCCCAGGAGGTGCCGCGTGAACATCCCCGTTGAGTCCTCCCTCGCCGCGTGGCTCCGCGCCACGCCCGCCTTTGAAGGCATCCCGGTCCACACCGGCCAGAGCGCCGAGACGATCCCAGCCGACTGCTCGGTCCTTTTCGCCGGATGCGAGAATGTCGAGATCATCGGCGGCACGCTCTCACGCGCCACGGCCTCCATCGTCCTCGCTACTCCGTCGCACTTGGAGATCGATCAGCACCAGCAGCTCACTTCCGCGCTCCGCACGGCACTCCGCAATCTCTCAACCCTCGCCGCGCACTTCGAGGGCATCGCATTTGCCGGCGCGGTTTTGACCGGCCTCACGGAATCCCAGTCCGATTCACGCTGGATCTGCACCGCCACCCTCGTCCTCGGCATCGCCGAAATTTGACAGCCCCACCCTCAAAGAAATCCACCAACTATGCCAGCAACCTACACCTTCGGAATCACAGGCGGAAACGCAGGCTCGATGATCGTCAATGCGGTCACGATCTCTGACACCTCCAGCAAACAAGAACTTCGTGGCGCGGACGGCGAATACGCCGCTGTCGGCTACAACAAATTTAAGCGCGAGGTCTCCATCTCCGGCGTCGGCGATGCAGGCTCTCTCGCTGTCGGCGGTGCCCTCGGCAGCATGCCCGGCGTCTCTGGATCCTTTACGATCGACCAAATCTCCACCTCCCGATCCATCGACGGATTCGCGGAATTCCAAATCACAGCAACCCAAGACTAATTTTTATGCCCGCAAAATTCTACGCCGCCAGCGGAATCAATGCCGATTTCGGAATCCAAGATGAATCCGGCCTCGGCATTCTCATCCAGTCCTACAGCTACGATGTCACCAGCGACAAAGCCGAGATTTTTAACACCGATGGCGAACTCGAGCACTCACACCGCTACGGGAAAAAAGCCACGATCGCCATCAACGGCATCGGCACCGCCGTCCCTGATGTCGGCGACAAGATCACCTCGCTCGTGAATACCGGCGCAGGAGCTCTCGGTGGCACGATCCTCGTGGACAGCGTGACCCAAAACCTCACCTCCGAAGGATTCGCTTCCGTGGATATTTCCATGACGCAATACGACACCGCTTTGTCCTAGCCCACCACGCCCGCCGACCGGCTCCCCGGCACAATAGGGAGCCGATTTTTTACGAGACAATAAAATGGAAAAATACACCTACACGCAAAACATCAAAGCCGCTGCGGCCCTCACCACGCTCGGCTTCCGCCACAAAGAATCCTCGCCATGCGTGCGAGTCCACCGCGAAGACGGCAAGGAGACATCCTCCTTCTGGTTTGAAGAGAACGGCCCGAACGGCCTCCGCGCCTCGAAAGTCATTTTTTGGATGACCAAAGGCCACGCCGAACTCGAAGAGTCCGACCCCGAGCATCCGGTCAATTACATCCGCGCCGGTTTCGTGAACCGAGAAACCTGGATCGATGTCCACAAGAGCACCCCTCGCGTCCTCGAGCTCAAGCGCAACGGAAAAATCCTCTACCTCTCCGAGAACGCCGACGAAGAAACCCGACGCAAATTCTCCAAACTTTTCTAGAAACAAAAAACCATGAAAAAACAAACCCAACCCACCACCACCGACACCGACCTCCTCACCGACGACGAAGTCCTCCGCGAGCAAGCCATGACAAGTGGCCCGCAGAAGCTCTCCCGCTGGGAACTCCGCCCGACCGCCGCGCTCGAGATCAGCTGGATGCAGCGCAACAAAATCCTCACCACCGACATGGACATCATGTGGCGCGCCTCCGGCTTCGGCTTCATCCACGGAGCGTCCAAGGCCACCGTGCGTTCTGTCGTCAATGACTTCTCCCGCTTCGCCTCCGCCGTCGATGACTGGATGGAAAAACAATCTCCGAGCGCCCAAGAGATCGCCGACCTGCAAAGCCTCTGCCTCGAGCGGACGAACGAATACTTCGCCAGCTACAGCAGCCAACCCGGCGCCAAGGATTCGGCGGGAAACTAAACAGCCCCGGCTGGCTCGCGAGCTATGTCTACCGCATCGCCAAGACAACCGGCTGGGGCTACAGAGAGATTTTGGAAGACCTCCCGTTCGCGGCCGGCCTTCAAATCCTCCACGCCGACGACTTCGCGCACGGGCGCAAACGAGTCTGGGGCCGCAACAACCGAGCGACCGATTTTGACTCCCTCGCAGCCATAGAAGCCGCTTTCGAGAACCTGACCTGAGATGCCCAAAATCAAATTAGAAAACCTTAAATTCGAGCAGATCATTAAGGACTACGCCGAGATCCAAGAGAAAACTATTCCCGACGCCGTCCACATGAATGCTCGGCTTCTGTGTGTCGAATTTGCCCGCCGCACTCAGCCATTCGGTAAAGACGACAAAGTAGGCAAAGCAGCCATCGCCCGCGACTTGCTTGGCGGTAAAAAACGATACGGCATCTTTTCTACGCTCACGGCTTTCGTAGCCTCAAATTACGAAAGATATAAGACAGGAAATATCCGTCTCTTTGTAAAAAAAGACGGCACCGTCTATGGCACCGACACCGCGCACTTTCTTGATGGCGCTACCGCTGCGACCTTACGCCAAATCCACAAGGGAGCTTTTCAAAACGGCAAAATGTCTAGCGCAGGCAGCGGCACGCGAAACATAGGGCGCTGGAAGTTTGTGGATAAATACTTCGTCCCAGACAGCACGCTTTCGGACTATGTGAAATCCCAACAAGCCAAATCCGGTATCGCAAAATCCGGTTGGGCAGCTTGCGCCAAGCAGCTCAAAAAAGTCGGCTCTGGATCAATGACTCGAGATATTCCCGGATGGGTCACGCGGCATCTTGGAGACTACAATTTCGGAACAGTCGAAGACCGCACGGGCAACATCTTTTCTCCCACCGTCGTTCTGACGAACACCTGCCGATATGCCGACAAGGTTCTCCGCGAAACCGAAAAACTCCAAGGGCTCTCAATCGTCGCTGGCAAAATGAAAAAGCAAATGGAGCGCATCTTGAAACATAGAAAACTCAAACTCCAGGAGGCCGCGTAACGCCATGGCCGATGTATCCGTAGAATTCGGAGCCAAGGATGTCGGGCTCGAGAAGACCCTCAAGACCATCCAAGACCAGATGGTCTCGCTGCAAGGCGAGGTCGATAGCGGCACCCTGTCCTTTCAAGAAATCTCGCAAAAGATGCGGGAGATCAAAACAGCCGAAGGCATTTTCGCAAAGCTCGGCGGAGAAGTCAGCGAAGCGGCAAAGAGCTTCAAAGAACTTGAAGATCAAACTCGCCGAGCTGAGGCCGTCACCAAATCCAATCGGACTGCGATTGAGGTTTACAGCGACACCGTGGATGAGCTGCAAAAGCTCCTCGATGCCGGCGCGATCTCTCAAAAAACCTACGCCTCCGCCATCGATAAAGCCGAGGCAGCACTCAAAGCCGCGACCCCGCAAACCGAAGAAGCCAAGCGCGCCAATGAAGAACTTGAAGCCTCACTAAAAAAAGCCGAGCAAGAGACAAAAGCTCTAGCGGAAGAACAGAAAAAAGCCGAGGCCGTCACGAAAGCCAACCGCTCCGCGACGGAAATCTACAACCAAGAAGTCGAAGAACTTCAAAAGCACCTTTCCGAAGGCCGAATCTCCATGGAGACCTTCGAAAAGGCCGTAGGCAAAGCCGACGCCAAGCTCGCTGCCGCATCCCCGCAAGTCGAAGAGATCGGCAAGGACATCCAAGACGCCGGAAACAAGAGCGAGAAAATGGGCGAGCAGAGCGGCATGGGATTCGGCAAGCTCGTTGCCGCCGTCGGCCTGGGGCAAGTCGCTGCCAAAGCCTTCACCGCCGTCCTCGATTCCGCCTTCGCCGCCGTGCGCGGCACGATCCAAGGCTTCACCGACGCCCTCGACCTCGGCGGTCGCCTCTCAGACCTCTCTGCCTCCACCGGCGAGACCGCAGGCAAGCTCCTCGTCCTCGAGCGCGCTTTCGACAATTCCGGCATCGGCGCAGAGAAAGTCGGCTCCTCGATCGCCAAGATGCAGAAAAACATTGAGGACGCCCGCGATGGCTCCGGCACCGCCGCGAATGCCTTCGCCGCTATGGGCGTCTCCGTGGACGAACTCGAAGGCAAACTTCCCACCGAGCAGCTCAAAATCCTTTCCTCCGGCATCAACTCGATTGACGACCCCACCCAGCGCGCTGCCGCCGCCATGGGAGTCTTTGGCAAATCCGGTGCCGAACTCCTGCCCCTCCTCACCAATCTCGAAGGCGAGCTCGGCGAAGCCCGCGACACCGTAGGCTCCATGGCCGAGATCATGGACCGCCGCAACGCCACCTTCGACGCCGTCGGCGACCGGTTCAAAACCATCGGCGAAAAAGTCCGAGACTTCGCCGCAGGCATCCTCGACAAAGCCCTCCCCGCGATCGACGCGATAACCTCGGCCCTCTCCCGCATCGACGCCGCCAAGATCGGCCAAAACCTCGCCGACGCCTTCCTCGGCGGCGAGAAAGCCATGGGCGGGTTTCAAGCTGCCGTGGATGCTTTCCAGACGGGCCAAATCTCAGCCGGGCTTCAGGTCTTCTGGGACAGCACCAAGCTCCAAGCCGCCCAAACCGCGAATGAAATTTACAAGCGACTCATTGCAGCGTTTCAATCCGCCGGCCAATTTCTTGGGGAAATCTTCTCCCCATCCGGCGCATTGATTGGCACGGCGATTTCGGCTTTTGAAATGTTTGGAAAACGGGTCGCCTCTAGTATCCAGAGAGACTTGGCAACGACCTTTGAAGCGCTCCCTTATGGTCTAGGCGAGTCCATGGCATTAGCCTTGAACGATATGGCCAATCAATCAAACACGGCCGCTAATAAGATTGAAGATGACTTAAAAGGAGCCTCCGGACGCATAGGCGAGCAATTCACCCAAGCCGGCGCAGCCCTTCCCAAATCCTTCGAAGAAAACTACGCCAAAGTCCCGCCGCTTTTCGCCGACCTCGAAGGGCTTCAAAAAAGCATCGAGGAGCAAGAAAAGGCTATCAAGAAAACCGCTGAAGAAACCAACGCCGAGCGCGAAAAGACCAACGAAACGCTCGAAAAAGAAAAAGAGGCGCGTGCCGAAATCGCAGCTAAGGCCGCTGAAGATGCCGAGAAAGAAAAAGCCAACGCCGTCGCCCTTGTCGAACTCGAGACCGCCATCAACGCCGCCAAGGCCAGCGGCAACGAGCAACTCGTCAAGACCCTTGAAAGCGAAAAGCAACAACTTGAAGGCCAGCAGGAAATCGCCAAGCTCACCGAGGAATACAAGACCAAGCTCGGCGTGAATGCCGACGAAGCCGCCCGCCTCGCCACCAATTTCGTCAACGCCAAAAACGCCGCCGCCTCCATCGGCGACACCAACGCCGTCGTCACCATCACCACCACGGTGGACGACACCCGGTGGAAAGACCTCCTCGCCGAAATCTCCGCAAACTCCAACCCGAAAGCCATCGCCGTCGCCCTCGAAGTCACCGGCAAGGACAATGTCCAAGACGCCTTCGCCACGCTCCAAAACATGGAGCAGATCAACAAAAGCCATCAGGTCGCCATGGATGTCCTGGGAGCCAAGAGCCTCGAAGAAGTAAAGATGAACCTCGATGCCGTAGCCACGCCCGCCCAAGCGCAACTGGCCATGCAGATCACCGGCGAAGACGACCTGAAAAGCGCCATCGGCAACCTAGATTCTTTCAAAGGCACCAAGACCGCAAAAGCCCTCCTCGAAAAACAAGGCTTCGAGAATATCGATCAACTCAAAGACGCGCTAAAAGGCATCATCGGCGAGAAGCGCACCAAAATGATCGTCGAATCGCTCGGCGTGAAAGACGCCGAAACCGCCAAAGACGCCCTCACCGCTATCCTCAACAACGACGGAAAAAAAGCCACCATCACCGCCGACGCCGACACGACCACCGCCGAGCAAAAGATCGCCGACCTCTCCACCAAGACCGCCACCGTCCCCCTCGACGGCGACACCGCACCGCTCAAAACCTCCCTCGATCAATTCACCAGCACCGCCCAAAAGCTCACCCTCGATGCCAGCGACGCAATCAAAACCATCCGCGCCGAACTCCAGAAACCCATCAAGCTTGCCCTCTCTGGCGAGCCTCCGGAAGGTTCTGGCAACAAATCCAGCGTCCTCTCGGGCCTCGTAGAGGACATTAAAAACCTCCTTACCGAACTAAACCAAAAACTACCACAGCCTGCTCTTTTTTAAAATGAGCATTTATTTATCAAACGCAACACAATGGCCGATCTTGCAAAGCAAGCGGGAGCAAAAATTTAAAAACGGGCTCATGGCCGTCAGTGCTGAATTCATTGCGCCGAAAGACATGCCAATCGATGTGGCTGTAATCGAAAGCTCCGAAGGCTCATGCGATGTTTACCCAAACCCAATCATTAGTTTTGACACATCGCCATTTCAAAAAATATCAGCAACAGGCTACAAAATATTTGATCCACAACAGGATGAAAGTATTTTTCAGCAGTCTGTCGATTTAATTTTCGAGGTATCTTTTTTGGAGTGGGCTCGCGACGAAAACGGCCGGAAATTGTTCCCTTTACGCGAGGAATATCGCTTTGCCTCCAAAAAAATCCAGATCATTGCCGAATCTGGCACTGTTAGTGAGACATTCGATGGGCAAGTAACAATTCCAATTTTGTCGCGCCCATTAACTATTAAACAAACAAAAAATCAATGGGCCGCAAACGAAATTTTTAATCTTGGTCGCCAATACGAGCAAGACACCACAGAATTAAAATCCCCCCTTGCGACGCAGTTTTTATCGTCACTTTCCTCGCAAAGTTTCACGCCAACGATCAGCATTTACTCCGCAACCTATTCGGTAACATACAACCTCTATTTCGGCCTGTTCGTCGAACTCCCCCCCACAACATGACTAACCCGCCGATATCTTTTGAAGCTCTCGCCCAGCGCGCGGCATCTGCCGCGAGCGGGGGATATCCCTACGCAATTCGCGGTCGAGACCTCGATAAGAATTTCGTCTATGCTGCACCCGATTTTAATCTGGAAGAATTCGTAATCACAGAGAATGCAGCCGCCGGGGGCCACCAACAACGCTCCGTAAAATTAAAAGCGCCGATTATGCCAGGCGAAAAACCCGACCAATATTTAAAATGGGACGGGGTAAAATGGATTGCCACCGACCAATTCCCTAAACAAAAAATTCTTAGACCATGACAAATACAGAAACCGTTGGGTTTGAACTAATGACGCTAAATGGCATGCGCACCTTCACAGTTGTCACCACCGATGAAGAAGGCAACGATACAGTGCAAGACAACGCAGAGCCTTATTTTTGCAAAGGTATTTCAAAGACGGCCAGTGTTTTAACATTTACGGACGGCCCCTCTGGCCATTATTCAGCCCCTGCCGCCGATCCTAATTTTAGCAAGATTTATGCAAAAACAAGTTTTGGAACTCCTGTAGAAATCGGCGATCCAAAATGGGAACTTGTTAGCTTTAAAAGCACCCCTTACGGGGAAAAATACAAAAACGAAAGCAACTGGAGGTCAGTCCCAGACATATGAACCCTCCGCACGACTTTTCACAATCCGCGCAGCTGGACTCCCCGACAGGGTATCCTTATAGCATATCCGCAAGAGATTTAATGCAGAATTTTGTCGCAGCCACGGTAATCGTCAATGAGGCCACGCCGCACGGTTCAGAAAATCTACTAAAATCGGCGGGCACTGTTGGTCTAGGCGGGCATGCCACCCGAGAGTTGTATGTGGTCTCGCCGATTCCTCCACCGCCTGCCGGAGGCGGAATTTACGTTTTAGGAATCAAATTTGGCCGCATCGAATGGCTCCCAACAGAGAAATGCTAATGCAAAACCGGAAACCTGAGACCGAAAACCGGAAAGATTTTTCTTCCTTCATCCTTCATCCTTCTGCCTTCAAAAAATGACCCTCGGTCGAACATCCGCCAACAAGATCAAGATCAAGACCGACTCGCCCAAAGGCCTCCGCGCGGTGGAGTGTGCGTGTTCTAGCCCGCAGGACTTCCAGCCATGCCGCGATTGCCCTCCGTTTCTTGGTAATTTCAATTTCTCTCTATCTGGGGATCAAGTCGGAAGCCTTACGGAGTTTCAATATCCACCGATTATTTGCCCATCGGGTAATTGTGATCTTGTTCCATTTCCAAACATTCCGCCGCGCATTTGCTCTGATTCGTGGGATGCATTCGGCTCTGGTGCAGTCGGAACGAATTTGTATCTCATAAATATTAACAGGGGCTCAACAAACGGCAGGTTAAGCGGATGCTGTTGGACGCTTTCTCTTGGCGTATCCGGCACATTTGAATTCATATTTGAGGGAAGTCCCGATATTTGCGGCGTAGCAGGTTCTGATTCAGTTAATATAACCAGTTTAAATCCGGCTGGGTCTTATGATTTTACAATCTCAGCGGAATGCGTCCCGCCATTTATGGGGCCGCCAACGGATTTCAATTTCACCGTCACCGTGTCATGACCTACGAGGATTTCATGAATAAAATGCCGGAAAGTTTGCGTGAGTCGCATAAGCAAATGCGCTCGGCTTTAAACGCCGCGCACAGCTTCGCCCTTTCCGGCTTCGCGACTACCCCCCCCGAAGCACTCGCCGCCCGCGAAGCCATTTGCCGCGCCTGTCCCGAATGGGACGCGCAGGCACTTAACAAGACAGGCCGCTGCCGCAAGTGCGGATGCTCCACCTGGGCAAAACTCCGAATGGCCACCGAACGCTGCCCGATTGGCAAATGGGAATCCGTCTCCGTGCCCTCTGTGTCCTCTGTGGTTAATCCTTCCGAGCCGCTCCAGTAAACGCTCGGAGAGTCGCTCGATTTGACACCCGCCGCTCGTTCGAGCGGCATGAAACTTTTCCTCGATTCAAAAAACCGGCGGTTTGTGAAGTCCGCCGCGTCGAATGTCGCGCTCCAGACGCTCGTGCTGAAACGCCGCGACCAGGTGCCGCTCGAGGTCGTCTTCGTCGAGAACGGCGTGGCCGTCGATCCCATCCTCGGCACCCAGACCACCGTCGCGCTCAAGTCCTCCTTCTCCGACTCCAATTTTCTAGCTCTTGCGGCCCCCGGCCAAACAATCCTCGATTTGAACACATTGCCGGTCGAGGCCGCTTTCTCTCTCGACCCTGCCAGCATCGCCGCCTTCCTCGAGATCCGCTGGACCGCACCGAGCCAGGCACTCCGCACCGCCACCCTCCAAGTCGAAATTCAGAACAGCGTCATCCTCGGCGACGAAGCCACCCCCGCCGCGCTCCCCGACGGCAAAGCCACGCAACTGCAAGCCGAAGCAGGCACCGACAACGAAAAATGGATGACCCCCCTGCGCACCGCGCAAGCCATCGCGCAGCTCGCCCCGCCGCCGACCTGGGACAGCGTCCTCAACAAGCCCGCCACCTTCCCTCCCTCGGCCCACACGCACACCGCCAGCCAGATCACCGACTTCGCCAGCGCCGTCGTCGCCGTCTCCCCGCCCGTCGATTGGTCATCGCTCACCGGCAAGCCGTCCACTTTTGCGCCATCCGCCCACACGCACCTCAAGAGCGAGATCACCGGCCTCGATGCCGACCTCGCCGACCTTGCCAGCGCAGACACAGCCCTCGGCCAAAGGATCGATTTTCTCGCCGCGAACCTCGACCCAGCCGCGCTCGACTCCATCGCCGAAGCAGCCGCCGCGATCAACACCCTCCAGTCCGAAATCGACGGCAAAGCCACCGCCGCCCAAGGCGCTCTCGCCGACACCGCCCTCCAGCCTGAGCCTGTCACCTATCGCGGAGCCTACAACAACGGGCTCGATTACACTTACAACGATGTCGTCACCTACACTGACGGCCTCCTCTACATTCGCGTCAGCAACCCGAATAACCCCGGTTATCCCCCCGGTCACTTTTCCTGGGCGCTCTTCCGCCCTGAGATTGGTTCGCCTGCTTATGACCTCTGGGTTTCCGCCGAGTTCGCCAGCAAAGCCGACACGGTCCACACCCACGCCGCCACCGAAATCACCGGCCTTTCGTCCTACATCATCGCCTCGGCCCCAGGCCTTCAGATCAACACCACCGTCCGCATCGGCGACGGCACCAGCGTCACATTTCCGATTGACGGCCTAGTCAGCTCTGACCCCGAGCATGTCCTCGTCGCCCTCAACGGCGTCACGCAAACCCCCACCACCGACTACCTCGTCAGCGAAGCCACCGGCACCATCACCTTCGACTCCGCGCCCGCCAGCGGAATGCAGATCAGTTGCACCGCCCTCGGCCTCCGCACCGTCCAGCCGCCGATCGATCCCACCCTCTACCTCTACGCTTTCGACCAATCCGCCAACGGCCTCACCACCTACAGCGGCCGCCTCCTCAATGCCGACCGCCCCGCCGCGCCAGCACTCCCCGAGACCGCCACCACCTGGACGATCCGCCGATCCACTCTCTCTGCCGCCGGCCAAATCCTCGCCACCGCCTCCGCCACCGGCTCGTGGGCTAACCGGGAGACTCTTGCATTCGCATGACAACAATCACCGAAAGCAACCTAACCCAGACGCTCGACCTCTCCTCGTTCGATCTCACGCTCCCGCCGAGCGTCGTCGAATACCCGAACCGTTCGAGCTTCCCGAGCGTCGGAAAAACGGACCGCCTGTATATGGCGATGGACGAAGGCATGCCCTACCGCTGGTCACCCTCCGCAGCCGCCTACGCCCTCATGATCCCCGTCATCGATGCCGGTAATTTTTGACAATCACCCACCCACGAACAGCCAAAACCAAAACCACCAACTCCACCTAATTAGTCATGCCTAATCCTATCATTCGCATCAAGCGCGGTTCCGGTTCTCCGGTGTCGCTTCAAGTCGGGGAAGTCGCCTTCGACTCCACAAATAAGTCATTTTTCATCGGCACAGCCGAAGGCGTTCTCCCGATCGCGGGCGAGCACATCTTCGCAAAGAAGACCTTCGTTAGCGATGCAGTAGCAGCCGAGGCTTCGCTTCGCTCCGCAGCGGATTCGACCCTCACGACAAACCTCAATAACGAGATCAGCCGCGCCACCGCAGCTGAAGGCGTCATCGCCGCGAACCTTGCTCAAGAGATCATCGACCGCGCCGCCGCGATCAGCTCAGAAGCCTCCGCTCGCTCCAGCGCAGACACAACCCTCGACGGCAAGATCACGACTGAAAAAGGCCGCATCGATGCGATCCTCTCCGCCGCTGATGCCGACAAGGACACCTTCGCCGAGATCGTCACATTGATCAATTCGGTCGACACGACCAACGATTCCGCATTCGCCGGTTATGTGACCAGCAACAACGCCGCTCTCGCAGCCGAAGTCACGAACCGCACGAATGCCGACACCGCCCTCGGTGGCCGCATCGACACCGTCGAGTCCGCCGCGACAGCCCTTGCCACCCGCGTAACCGCAGCTGAGGCCGACATTAACGCCGAAGAGTCTGCCCGCGCAGCCGCCGACACGACCCTTCAGTCGAACATCACCGCCGAGGCGAGCACACGCGCCAGCGCTGACACGACCCTTCAGTCGAACATCACCGCCGAAGCGACAACTCGCGCCAGCGCTGACACCAGCCTGCAAAGCAACATCACAAGCGAGGCAACCGCCCGCGCCAGTGCAGACGACGCGCTCGACGCTCGCCTGGACAGCCTCGAGGCCAGCATCGACGGCGGCACCTACTAACCAGCCCACCAACCCCGGCGGGGCGCTCAAATAGCGCCTCGCCAAGCGGGGGTTCAAAACTCCGCAAAACAAAACCCGCCACATGGCAAATCCCATCATCAAGCCCAAATCCTCGACCGTAGCGTCGAAGGTCCCACTCGCCACAGATTTGGCTTTGGGAGAAATTTGTGTGAACCACGCCGACCGGCGACTCTATTCGCGCAACCCAAGCACGGGAGAGGTGTATAAACTGGCCGGCACCAAAGACGCCCCCGACCGCGTCTGGGCCTTCGACATCTCCGCCGACGGCACCACCACCTACCTCGGCTTCCTCCTCTACGCCGACTTCCCCAACAACGGCAGCGTCTACGACAGCGCCGCCTGGGAAATCTCCCGAACCATTTTCAACGCCGCAGGCACCACCAGCACCGAAAGCTCCGCCACCGGCGCGTGGTCAAGCAAGGCGAATCTGACCTATGCTTAGCCCTTTATACGGCCAACTCTCCCCCCTCCGCGTGCCGACGATGGCAGGGGTAAACGCCGCTCAGATCGCCGCCGACTACATCGCCGCCGTTGAATCAGCAGACGGCCAACCTTTAGAATCCGCCGTCAAAACTGCATACCAAAATTTCATCTCGGGTTGTGTGAGCGATGGTCTGTGGCTTGCGCTCAAATCATCCTGCATTTTGGCAGGGGCGCGGACTCTTTCAGGCGCACTCGTCCCTCTCGTCGGCACGGCCCCGACAAATAACAACTTTGTCACCGCTGACTTCAACCGAAAAACTGGTTTAATTGGAAACAGCACAACAAAATATCTAAATACAAACCGCCCATCAAATTCTGACCCTCAAAATAATTGCCACATTTCTATTTATCAAAATGCAACATCTTCTGGGACAAAAACCTGGATAGGGCATTATCAGGCCACTCCTTTCGTCCAGTCCGATTTATTAACTAGCGGCGGACTTGTTTATTCAAGATTAAATAGCTCGTCCACTGGAACTACTACCGCCTCGGCCACCGCATTAGGTTTTTATGGCGCAAGCCGTTCTTTCGCAGCCTCTTTTTCTTTTAAGCGACCAAATACAGCCGAGACAACCATAACAAGATCAAGCGCAACCCCCTCTTCTCTTAATAATTATGTTTTTGCAAGCAATAATGACGGGGTGCTTTCCAATGTTCACGGTGCCCGCTTGTCTTTCTTTTCAATCGGCGAATCCCTTAACCTCACCCTTTTCAACACCCGTGTCTCCAACCTCATGACAGCCCTCGCCGCCGCCATACCATGACACTCGCCGACCTCATCCAGCAGCCCGTGAGCTACGAGACCGCGAAAGACCTCGCCTTGGTCTTCAGTCCCGAACTCGCCGCGCAACTCGCCGCCGTCCAAGCCGAACACGGCAACCCCCGCCATGTCGCCAGCCCTGTCGATCTCACCGATGGCCGAAAAATGCTCTGCGCCGACCTCCTTACCGAAATCGGCCCCGGCGGCCTCTACTCCGGCGGATTTGCGCACCTGCCCGCCGAGCTTTTCCCATCCGTCGAAGTCCTCCCCATGTCCGAAGTCCTCCCGCTCCTGCCCCAACCCGAAGAAGAAATCTAACCCACCAACACCATGCTCGAACAAGTCTCCACCTCCGTTAAATTCCTCGCTTTCTACACGGCGAGCAAACAAGGCAAAACCGGCCTCACCGTCGCCGTTGACATCTACAATCCAAGCGGCACCCAGATCGTGACCGCTGGCAGCGCCACCGCCCTCGGCGGCGGGTTGTATTCTTACACGCTCTCATCGGACAATTCCTCGGAGGGCGAATACGCCGCCATCTTCAAAACCAGCGACTCCACCGTAGACGCCCAGCATATCCCGAGCCTATGGGTTCTCGGCCGCGCCGGAGTCGAAAACCTCGACGCTGCGACCAGCTCGCGCCTTGCTTCCTCGGGCTACACGGCTCCCGCGAACTCGGACATCACCGCCATCAAGAGCAAAACCGATGCCCTCCCAAGCGACCCCGCTGACCAAAGCCTCGTTGAGTCCGCCATCTCCGCCCTTTCGATCCCGACCGTGGTCCAGATCCGCACCGAGATGGATTCCAACAGCACCAAGCTAGCAAACCTCGACGCAACGATCTCGAGCCGTTCAACCCTCACGACCGGCGACCTCCCGAGCGTGCCTAGTGCCGCCTCGGTAGCCACCGCCGTCCGCACCGAGCTAACCGAACTCAGTAATCTCGATGCCAGCGTCTCGAGCCGCCTCGCAGATGCCGACTACACAGCCCCGACCAGCGCCCCGACAGCCGCCGCTGTGGCCTCTGCCGTGCGCACGGAACTGACCGAAATCTCAAACCTCGATGCAACCGTTTCTTCCCGCCTAGCGTCCTCGGCATACAGCGCCGCGCCGACAACAGCACAGATCGCAACGGCAGTCGAAGGCTCACTCCTCAACGAGGCAGACGGCCAAGCCGTCCTCAACGCGATCGTCGGCGCAATCGGAAACCAAAACCTCTCTGAAGTCTCGCTCGTCGCTGCCGTCCGTGCCGACCTCGAGCGCGTCGGAGGCAAGATCGACAGCATCCCGACATCCTCGGCGCCATCAGCCTCAACAGTGGCCGGAGCTGTGCGAACTGAACTCGCAACAGAACTCGGGCGTCTGGACGCCTCGGTGTCTTCGAGACTCTCGCCATCCGGCACGCTTGCCACGGTGACCAACCTCACCAACGCCCCGGCAAGCGTCACGCCAACTGACATCTGGAGCCACGCCACCCGCACGCTCACCAGCGCCAGCGGACCGACAGCGGTCGAGATTCGCCAGGAGATCGACGCCAATTCCACCAAACTGGATGTCGCCGTCGGAACCCGCCTCGCAGGCAGCGCCTACACGGCCCCAGCAAACAGTGATGTCGCCGCGATTAAGGTCAAGACCGACGCCCTTGTCGTGGAGCGCCTCAATAACTGCGCGACCACGGCCATCGTCGGAAATCTCCTTGCCCAGGCTAACTCATGACGCCCGACTCAGCCCTCGGCATCATAAACCACGCCGCGCGTCAGGATGCCACTTGGCACCTGATCGCGCTCGTGGCGATCGGCCTCATTTTCGCCAGCATCCTCTTCCGCTGGTTCACCCGCCGCCTCGAGCGAGTCGAAACAAAGATGGACCAGCAAAACGAGGAATTCGTCACGCACCTCAAAACCGCCAACCGCGAAATGCTCGAAGTGATTTCCAGCAACCAGCAGACCACCAACCGCGCCATCACGATCATGGACCGACTCGAGTCCAAGCTCGACCGGCACAATCCCTGACCCTTTGACACCCCGCCGCGAAGCATGAAAGCAATCTTCTACATTCTCGACAGAGCGGCCGAGTCGTCTTCCTGGAGGGGTGCAATTTTGGTGGCCACGGCTCTGGGCGTGCGTTTGGAACCCGAGCTTCAGAACCAAATCGTGGCGGCCGGTCTCGGCCTCGTGGGATTGATCAATCTCCTGCGAAAAGAAAAATGAACCCCAAACAGGTCGCCGCCGTGCTCATGATCCTCGGCTGGCTCTTTCTCGCAATGGCCTTCCTGACCTCGTGCGTGGCCGTCCCGATGCCTCCATTCGGCGACCGGATCGGCGAGGCTGGCACGCTCCACATCCGCGCCACGGTCCGGTTCGAGCCACGCCTCAGCGAAGGCGAAGCCGCCAACCGCGACCTCTGGAACGCCCTTGGGGAGTTCCAAAAAACCATGCCCGCCCTGAAGGACAAATGATCTCCCTCCTCGCCCGCTTCTTCATGCTGCCACGCCCGGCAGAATCTCCCGCACCCGCGCCTGAGCCGAAGCCCGCGAAGCCAGCGCCAAAGCCCGCCAAAACCTCCGGCCTCCTGAAGCCCGAGCCAAAGTTTTACCAACAGACCAACAAGCGCACGCCCAACATCAGCGCCGGCCGCGTGATCAAGCCCACCCATGTGATCTTGCACCACACGAGCGGAGCCTACGCCGGAAGCGTCTCGTGGTGCTCCGACCCCGCCAGCAAAGTCAGCTACCACTGCATCATCGCTCGCAACGGCAAACGCACCGTCCTCGCCCTGCCGAGCCAGAGAACATGGCACGCCGGGGTTTCCTCCTGGCAAGGCCGCAAAGACTGCAACTCTTTCTCCGTCGGCCTAGCTTGGGAAGGCGACACCTACACGACCACCCTCAGCGAAGACGCCCTCCTCTCCGCCGTCGAATACCTTTTCCCCATCCTCCGCGAGCACCACATCCCCCTCTACAACATTCTCCGCCACGCCGACATCGCCCCCGGCCGCTAAGACGACTGCTCCCCAGCAGCCC
>ENA-OREM01000717-OREM01000717.1-marine-metagenome-genome-assembly--contig:-NODE-717-length-20287-cov-3.421079_pt1 | contig 20287 bp, 18 predicted proteins | sample MGYA00248623_ERZ508561 | MGnify/ENA primary metagenome ERZ508561 (study PRJEB26227, sample SAMN06264494) | marine metagenome | isolation source: Columbia River Estuary | place: USA:Columbia River Estuary...
TTACCAAATAATCGCCGTATGGTTTGTCTTCACCTGTTGCCGCATTGCGCGTGAAACCCACACCAGTGCCCGAATTGTTGTCGCGATTACCAAACACCATCGCCTGCACGTTCACCGCAGTGCCAAGGTCATGACTAATTTTTTCGCGCACGCGATAAGCGATCGCTCGTGCGCCGTTCCATGAACGAAACACTGCTTCAACTGCGCCGCGCAACTGTTTTGCCGGATCTTGCGGAAATTCTTTGCCTGTCTCAACTTTGACGACTGCTTTAAAAGTTTCGCAAAGTGCCATCAACGCCGCAGCAGGTAAAGCCGCATCATTTGTTACACCGGCAGTCTTTTTCGCCTGATCAAATGGGTGCTCAAACTTCGCACCCTCGATGCCCAGCACGATTCGTCCGTACATCGCGATGAAGCGGCGGTAACTGTCGTAGGCAAAGCGCTCGTCTTTTGTCGACAGCGCCAAACCTTTTACGCTGCGATCATTCAATCCCAGGTTCAAAACTGTGTCCATCATTCCGGGCATTGAAAACTTCGCACCTGAACGAACCGAAACCAACAGCGGGCTTGACGGATCACCCAAACGCGCACCCATCTTTTTTTCAAGTTGAGCAACATGAGTTGCGAGTTCTTTATCAAGAGTTTTTGGCCAGCCACTCTTCATATACGCGCGACACGCATCAGTCGTCACTGTAAAACCGTGCGGCACAGGCAACTTCAACACACTCATCATCTCGGCAAGGTTCGCACCTTTGCCGCCAAGCAAATCTTTCATGCTCATTGGCGCACGACGGTGTTTGTGATCAAAAGCGTAGATAAAAGGCATACGACAGTTTACGCGCCAATCTCGATTGAACTGCTGTCTGCCGAACGTTTGATTAACGCCAACGCAAATTCTTGGCAAACAGTCGTATATATACCAATTTCTTGTGCGTCGACCACAACAGGCTCGCCCACTTTTGCGCCGGGAACTGCACGAATCAAACGCAACGAACGTGGCGCCGACGCACCGCGCGAGTCCATTCGCTCGACAAGTTCTTGGCCCGGGTAGCAACCTTTGGTGAAACTCACTGCGACATCGGTCAGCCCCGTTTCAGCGGGCATCGAATCGCTCGTCATGTCAACTCCCATTGTTGGCCATATCGCCTGCACGCGAGCAGTCTCGAATTCGCTCTCGGTACCGATTGATATATCGCTTTTCGCAAACTCGTCTGCCACTTGGTCTAATACAAAATCAAGTGCCAAATCTTTCTCGCGCCATGCGGGCTTCGCGTTGTCAAGTTTCGAAAATTTCGCAAACTCATCAGCGGATAACTTGCGCACCGCCACGAACTCTCGCGCCTGACTAGAGATTTCACACTTAATGCGAATCTTGAAGCGCCCCAGTCTGGCTACCGAAATTTCACCAAATCCGGCATCACAGTCCAACGTGAAACTCTCTTCACTGTCGCAACGCACTCGCAACAATGACGTGAGCTTGCCAGTTGGTTCAAGCAACAAGCTGTAGCGCGACTGGCCAATTTGCAGTGACGCAATGTCGTTAGCCAATTGCGAATGCAAAAACTTTCGCGCGTCGACGCCCGACACATAAATAACGTCGCGCAACTGCTTGAAGTAAAACGCCGACATTATTTTTTGGCCTTGTTGTTTGCAATTCGCGCCGCTGTCATTCTTCGCGCTGCCGGAATCGCTGCAATCAAAGCCGCAGCCTTGTTTCGACACTCTAAGTTTTCTTCAGTAGCAACACTGTCGGCGACAATGCCGGCACCGGCTTGCAAGGTTGCCCCGTGCGACCCGACAAACATCGTGCGTATTGCAATTGCTGTGTCTAAGTTGCCAGAAAAATCGACGTATCCAACGACTCCTGCATACGGTCCGCGTTTGGTGGGTTCGAGTGCATCAATTATTTGCATCGCCCGCACTTTTGGTGCTCCGCTTACCGTGCCCGCTGGCAGAGTTGCGCGCAAAACATCAACTGGCCCAAGACCCGCGCGCAAAGTTCCTGACACCTGCGAAGTCAAGTGCATCACGTGACTGTATTTTTCTAGAGTCATGAACTCGTCAACACTCATTGATCCGTATTCGGCAACTCGACCAACATCGTTTCGTGCCAGGTCAACAAGCATTACGTGCTCGGCTCGCTCTTTTGGGTTCTCTTTTAGTTCGCCAGCCAACTTGCGATCATGTTCGTCGTCAGTGCCTCGTTTGCGTGTGCCGGCGATCGGTCGACTAATCACGCGACCATTGCGCAACTGCACCATCGGCTCGGGCGAAGAACCCACAATCGTTACGTCTTCATGTTTGACGTAATACATATACGGACTCGGATTGATCTGTCGCAACACGCGGTAGACGTCAAACGGATCAGCCTCAAGTTGCACATCAAATCGCTGCGATAACACGACCTGAAAAATATCTCCGGCGCGAATGTGATCTTTTGCTACTTCAACCGCGCGCTCATACATTCCGTTTGGCATTGAAGACTCAACTTTGAGTGTGTCTTCGCGAAGCGGTGGCTCAACAGGCGTGTGCGCGATTGGCCGCGATAAATCTTCAACACCTTTATTTACACGCACAATTGCTGCGTCGTAAGCTTCGTCTCGCGCAGTTGCATCAAGACCTGCCACCGGCACGCTTTCGATCATGTAACAACGCTGACGCCAGTGATCAAACGCGGCGAGCGAACCAATCATGCTCATCACTGCATCGGGCATATTGCGATCTTCATTAGGTACGTTCGGCAGGTTCTCGATTTCGCGCACAATGTCGTAACCCAAAAATCCCATTAGGCCGCCCTGCAATGGCGGCAGGTCTGGATGCAAGGGCGACCGATACGTCGCAAGCAAAGATTCAATCGCTGCCAACATTCCTTTGTCGCGCGGCATCGAACTAGGAACATTGCCCACTGTGGTTATCGCACCATCGCGAAGCACCAGAGTTGCCACTGGGTCTCGCCCCACAAACGAGAAACGACTCCAACGTTCGCCGTGCTCGACTGACTCGAGCAAAAACCCCGGACGGTCACCAACAAGTTTTATATATGCCGATACCGGAGTTTCAACGTCGGCCAATACTTCGGTCCACACGGGTATCACCGTGTTTTCTTTTGCCAGTGCGTGAAACTCTTGGCGAGTCGGCGAAATTTTCATTGTGTGAGAGTTCTATTTGCTAGTTGCAACAGCAGAACAAGTGTCGACGAAGTTCTCTAAAATTCTTAAACCTTCTGTTGCAGATTTTTCAGGATGAAACTGTGTCGCAAAGATATTTTTCAAGCGAACAGCCGCAACCAGCTCAGTTCCATATTCACAATTTGCGGCTACTACAGATGTATCTGTGGCAACTGCCGACAACGAGTGAACAAAATACATCCATGGATTCTCGCTCAAACCAGCGAACAAATCGTCCTGCTTTTTAATTCGCAGTTGATTCCATTGCATTTGTGGGCGCTGCACACCAGCAGGCAACCATTTGATCTCTCCCTTAATGATTTCGAGACCCTTCACACCTGGGCTTTCCTCGCTGCTTTCAAAAAGCATCTGCATACCCACACAGATTCCTAAAAATGGTCGATTCGATGCAACTGCCGCATGCACGCTTTCTTCAAGACCTGCCTGCCGAAGTGCTGTCATACACGCACCAAAGTTGCCCACACCGGGCAGCACTACTGCCTGCGCATCAGCGATCAACTTCTTGTCACTTGTTAGCTGTGCATCGGCGCCGACAAATTGCAAACCTTTTTGTGCCGAGCGCAGATTGCCAATGCCATAGTCAAGAACTGCAATCAGCGGTCTGTCTTGTCGATCAGCCCCCGAGGTCGATGTTGATGATGTCACGCTTATATTCTGCCTGAATTAATCGGCGTGCGCTCAGCGACTGCGCTCAGCGACTGCGCGTCGCGCGCTGCAAGAGGCGCACGGCGTTGATCAGACCGCGCTCTGCTTCATAGATCGCCATCAACAGGCCGTCGTCATTTTCGGGCTTTTTCGGATCGTGGGTCGCCAATCGTTGTGATTCGGCAAGTGCGACGAGCCGCTCACGACATCGCTCGACATTTTCTGCCAACGCAGCCAATTCGGCCAATGCGCTCTCGCGTCGCTGCGAACTACTCACTTCGCACGCTTCTTCGCGGTTTTTTTAACGCGCTTCTTTACGCTCGGCTTCGCGCTTTTCTTCACGCTCGGCTTCACGCTTTTTTTCGTTGGCAACATTGAACTTGGGCACAGCGCCTCGAGCAAACACTCTTCGCATCGCGGCTTTCGCGCATCACAAACCCGGCGACCATGCAAGATTAAGCGCAAACTAAATTGACCCCACTCGGGCGGCGGCAACATTGCGTTCAATTCATATTCGACCTTCACAGGATCTTCTAATTTGGTCAAACCAAGACGTCGCGAGAGTCGCCCAACATGCGTGTCTACCGGCAACCCAGGCAGATCAAAGACAACGCTGCGCAAAACATTTGCTGTCTTACGGCCGACGCCTGGCAAAGTGATTAAGTCTTCAATTTCACGCGGCACTTCACCGCCAAATCGCGACATAACTTGATTCGCCATCCCGATTAAGTTTTTTGCTTTGGTCTGATAAAAACCTGTTGAGCGCACAAGTTGCTCAACATGAGAAACATCTGCCGCCGCAAGTTTTGCTGGTGTCGGGTATGCATCGAAAAGAGCAGGTGTCACCATGTTTACGCGCACGTCTGTGCATTGCGCCGAGAGAATCGTTGCCGCGAGCAGTTGAAACGCCGACTCATGAGTCAGCTCACAAATCGCCACTGGGTATTCACGCTTCAGTAGAGCCAGCACATCTGTTGCGCGTTTTGCAATTTCGGTTTTCTTGGCAGCCATTGATTGGCAACACTACACAGCGCCGCACATAGATAGCCTTATGTCGTGATTGAATTTGACGTTAAAAGAAGTATGGCAGCGCAAGAAATTGCCGAAGTCATACAGCTTTTGAATGCAGTCGAAAAAGCCGACGGTCGCAAACCTCTGAACAACCATTTATGGATCGACCTGCGCCTCGGTGGTCGCGCTGGCTTTGCTGGGCTCACAGCCCGTGATCCAAAAACATCTCAACCCATCGCCTATTGCCAAATTTCGCGTGGCAACGGCTCGTGGTCACTTGATCTTGTCGTGCACCCAAATTTTCGCAAGCAAACTCTAGAGATCGGCAAGTCGCTCTTTACTGATGCAACCAAAATCATCAGCGAAGAAGGTGGCGGGCACGTGCATTGGTGGGTTTGTGGTCCGAGTGAGATTGATCAGCAACTAGCCGATCTTTTTAGTTTCAAAGCGGGTCGCAATCTTCTGCAGATGCGCGTCGAACTGCCTCTTTCCCCCGAAGTTTTGTCTGCAACTAAATCGATACAGACCCGAAGCTTCGTTGTCGGCGCCGATGACGCTGCATGGCTCACAGTCAACAACCGAGCATTTGCTCAACACCCCGAACAGGGCGGCTGGACTACCGAAGTTCTGCGTTCACGGCAGTCAGAAAAGTGGTTTGACCCGAATGGCTTTCTACTTCACCACATAAAAACCAACGCAACAGATCAACTTGCAGGTTTCTGTTGGACAAAAATCGACAAAGACACAGACCCATCAGTTGGCGAAATTTACGTGATTGCCGTCGACCCGCAATTTCACGGCCAGGGTCTCGGTCGAGCGCTAACAGTGGCGGGACTAAACCACCTCGCAAAAGCCAACGCCACGACAGGAATGCTGTTCGTCGATCGCGACAACGATGCGGCCGTGATGACATATACGAAACTTGGCTTCACTATTCACGATGTTGAACAGGCTTTTGTCGGTGAGATTTCGTCGCACATCTAAACAAACCTGACCCTGAATACAACTAATACACTGATTCTCATGACAGACACACTTTTGCCTCGTTGGTCGGTTGCCGACGTTCACGAGTCTTTTACCTCTCGATCGTTCACTGACGCGATGGAGCGCACGGGCGCAAATGTCGCCAGACTCGAAGCACAGTTTGAAGAAAACAACATTCGTGCAGGCGCCCCTCACAAGCCATCAGCGCAAGAAGGCGAAATTGCCAACAAGATCATCACATCAATGAACGAAACGATCAAAGAATCCGAAATTCTCGGTTCTTATGTTTATGCAACTGTCAGCACAAACACTCGTGAAGAAACCGCCCAAAGTTTGCTCAGCGAACTCGAAGTAATCGACTCGCGTCTCTCTCCGTTGCTTGCACGTTTCGCAGATTGGGTCGCAACACTTGGCGCCGACGATCTTGCCAAAGTTAGCGAAGTCGCTCGTGAGCATCTCGGGCCGTTACAGAGATTGCAGGCTCGCGCCGAACACCAAATGTCCGAAGTTGAAGAAGGTTTCTACGCTGAACTTTCAACAACCGGTTCTTCAGCATGGTCTCGCTTGCAGGGCGACATCACTTCTCAGTTGACCACCGAAGTGCACTTGCCAGACGGCACAAAAACTTTGCCGATCACTGCCGTGCGCGGTATGTCAACGCACTCAGATCTTGCAGTGCGCAAAGCCGCATATGACGCTGAGATGCGGGCGTGGCCGACAGTCGCCATGCCGTGTGCTGCAGCAATGAACTCAATTAAGGGTGAGGCAAACGCAGTCAATCGTCGTCGTCATTGGGCCTCACCGCTTGATGCATCGCTTTATTCCAACAGCGTCAGTCGCAAAACATTTGATGCGATGCAAAGTGCTGTCACCGCATCGCTACCCGACTTTCGCCGATGGATGAACGTACGCGCAAAACTGCACGGCGACAAAAACGGTCTGTCGTGGTGGAATCTCTTCGCACCTTTAAATGTTGCCCCGAGTCAAATTTCGTGGGACCAAGGCGTGCAACTTGTGCGCGGCGCGTTCGCTGCATACAGCGACAACTTGGCTGGGCTTGTTGACCGCTCGTTGTCTGAAAAATGGATTGATGCCGAACCACGCGAGGGCAAAGTCGGCGGTGCTTTCTGCATGTCATTTGTTGATGACCGCTCGCTGGTCTTGCTGAACTGGAGTGGCAGCGTCGATTCAGCACAAACAACTGCACACGAGCTCGGCCACGCGTATCACAACACACAACTGGCAGATCGCACACCGTTGCAAAAGCGTTTGCCGATGGCGCTTGCCGAAACTGCGAGCATCTTCTGCGAAACACTTGTAGTTGAAGAAGGCCTGTCTCGCTTGACTGGCGACGAGCGACTCGCATTGCTCGACACAGATCTGGGTGGCGCAAATCAAGTCGTCGTAGATATTCACAGTCGCTTCTTGTTTGAAACAGAAGTTTTTGCACGGCGTCAACGTCGCACGCTCGGTGTCAGTGAACTCAACGAGATGATGCTCAGCGCCCAGGCTTCGGCTTACGGCAACGGCATTGATCAGTCGACTGCTCATCCACATATGTGGGTATTGAAGCCGCACTATTACGGCAGCCACTTTTATAACTGGCCATATACATATGGTTTGCTTTTCGGTTTGGGTCTTTACGCCCAATACAGCAAAGATCCAGAGAAATTTCGCGGCGGCTACGACACCGTGCTTTCACGAGCCGGCATGGACACAGCCGAAGAACTGGGTCGCGCTTTCAATCTCGACGTAAGCGACGAATCATTTTGGACAGCAAGCCTCGACGTGTTGCGCGCCCGCATGGTCGACTACGAAAAACTCGCGCAAAAGCACATCAAATAAAGTGACAGAAAAATTGATTAAGACTCGCTATGACGCGAGCCGTGAAGACGTCGCTGCAATTCTTGGCGACGGACCCAAGTATCGCCTCGACCAAGTTTGGCAGGGCCTCTACACCGAGTTTCAAGCACCGCTCGAGATTACGACGATCTCAAAAGAGCTGCGCGCCAAACTCGATGCAGCCTTGCCGAGCAGTCTCATACTTGAGACTTCGCGAGACAGCGATCGCGGTGGCACGACAAAGTTTCTCTGGCAACTCGCCAACGGCGGACACAAAATCGAATCAGTGCTTATGCACTACGAAGATCGAGCCACCGTCTGTGTCAGCACTCAGGCCGGCTGTGCAATGGCCTGTGGGTTCTGTGCAACTGGCCAAGCAGGTTTCTCGCGTCAACTCACCTCAGGTGAAATCGTCGAACAAGTTGTGCACGCCGCGCGCACAAGTGCCGGGCGAGACCAACGTCTTGCCAATGTCGTATTCATGGGCATGGGCGAACCGTTGGCGAACGAAGAAGCAGTGTGGCAAGCAGTTACTCGCATTCACGAGGCGATCGGTATCTCGGCAAGACATTTGACGATCTCAACTGTCGGCATTATTCCGGGCATCAACACACTCGCCGACCGACCACTGCCCGTGAATCTTGCGGTTTCTTTGCATGCTGCCCGCAATGAACTGCGCAACGAACTAGTGCCGATCAACAAGCGCTACCCGATCGAAGATTTGATGCAGGCGTGCAGAAAATATCTACAGAAGAAAAACCGCCGTGTAACTTTCGAGTGGGCGCTAATCAAAGGCGTCAACGACACCCCGCGAGATGCGCGCGAACTTGCCAAACTCTGCAAGAGCCTCAAGCCGAGTGCACACGTAAATTTGATTCCACTAAACCCGACGCCGGGCTACCTCACCAAAGGCACCGCACCAGAAGATGTGCGCGAGTTCGCCGATCAGTTGATAGATCTTGGCGTCAATGCAACTGTGCGCCGAAATCGTGGCACTGACATTGATGCAGCGTGTGGTCAGTTGGCTGCGGGCCAACCTGTGGCGATTACTTCGCGCTCAATCGTTGGATGAGTTTTTCGCTACCAGCATTTATCTGATCAGCAAGCGCACGTTCTAGTACTCCACCAGTAAACAAACTGCCCGAATAATGCAGATTGGTTTCGAGCATTGCACCAGTCGCTGTTGAAGTAACTTTCGCTCGCAAAATCCACGCCGAATGGCGCCGCGAATCTAGTTCTTGACGCTCAAACACCACTTGATTTGGCGTGTCACACGTCGTGCGAACCATTCGCAGTCGTTTTGACCTAGCAAAGACTCCGAGCCGCGCTCGCAACTCAACCGACCACGTCTTAGCAGCCGTGTTATTTGCCTCGGGCACCGCTTCATGTACAAGTTCTAACCATGATGGGTAATTCGATAAATCTGCAATAAATGTGAAAAGTGTTTCGGCCGATACGGGCACCTCGACACTTGCAACAACATCCATTTAAAAACTTTTAATACTCTGGGTGCGCTTGATCGTGATCAAAGTCGTCGTCAATTACGTGACTATTTGTATTTTCTAGCGCCGTATTTTCTGGCACCGTGTGTTTGCGACTTGTTTCGAGAGTGTCATCAAACCCGCCAAAAGCGCGCGACAATAACTTGCCACGTGCGCGTAGTTTGCCGTCAAGGTCGCCCGTGTGATCAAACTTTGGAGTCCAAGGCATCGCCTGTGTTTCATGCAAATCAATTTTTTCTGGTTCGTGAACCGCCACAGCAACTTCTTCGCGAGGCGCCTCTTGCACAGCGGCTACAACGGGCGCGACAACGCGAGTTGCAAACTCAAACAAATCTTGAATCACTGCCCCAGTTTTCTTTTTTGCGTTCTTGTCTTTCTTCTTCACTGCTGCTCTCGGGGTTGCGGGGGCGCTGAACAAGCGTTGCTTTTTAGTTCGATTGTCCATGATTATCCAGTCGCGTGGCACAACCAGCGAGTCAGCATGTCGGCGACACAAAATATTTACTCGCGACGAATCACGCGGAACTGGCGCATCAATACTGACAACTAAATTTGCTGTGTCAATTATGTAGGCGACGTCTCCAGTTTCTTTGCAAGATGGTCGCTCACACTTCCTAGCCATAACAACAGATTAGGTCAATCTTCGTTGTCTGTTGTGTGCAGCGAGTTTTAGTTCACGCCCTAATCACGAACCAGTAAATGTTGCAGCGATCTTGCTCGCCGAGTCGCCACCACGTCGCAAAATAACTGCAAGAAACCACAGCGCTCCCAGAGTCACTACAAACAACAACACGGCTCCAACACCCCAGAACGGCTTAATGGTGCTGCGTGTAGCACCCAACAACGCCACAGGGAATGTCGTCGAGCCGGCCTCGCTAAGCAGAGTCGAAATCACTGCATTGTCTAAGCACAAAGCAAACGACAGCAACCCGCCCGCCACCATTGCCGAAGCAATCAACGGCAAAGTGATTTGCCTGAAAGCACGTGCTGGTGGCGCGCCCAGGTCTCCGGCTGCTTCTTCAAGAGATTCATCCAATCCAGATAACCGTGCCCGCACAATCAGTGTCACCACTGCGCTTGCATAAAGCGATTGACCGACCCAGAGTTTGTTAATTCCGCCGTTAAACGGACCCCAACCAGTCGAGAAAATCGTGCCGACAATCGGCACTTCGTTCATGCGCGGAAACCAAGTTACGAGCGCAATTGCATCCATGATTTCTGGTGTAACCAAAATCAAAAACACGGTTGCCATAAAAAATTTCGTCCACCCACCGGGTCGGCGCGCCAATGCGACGCCCGACATGCCGCCGATCATCACGGCAATCACTGTTGCGCCGAAAGCAGCTATGAACGAATTTCGAATCGCGTCACCGATGCCGGCAAAATCAAAAATGGTGCGATACCAATTCGTAACAAGACCATTAATCAATAGAGCCAAAATGAATGCACCTGGGGCCAACCAAGTTTTGAGAGATCGCGCGACTGTCGGACGCTTCTTGACGAAGTTCTGCGCCACAACACCAATCGCAATCAAGACGGCGAATCGCAACAACACGCCAAACATTTCGCCTCCGTTGAATAACTCACCCCACCACTTGACGCTTGTGCTCCCCGACCAAATTGTGAACGAGCTACCCGCATTGAACGAATGCAAAATCACCAACAAAATCGGGATGAACAAAAACACCAAAACAAGCGCTGTCCAGACAGCCAAAACCTTGTTTAAGACTTCTCGCTTCACGCGCGTTTGTATCTTTTCGCTTCGAACTTGTGCTGCTGATCGCTCGTGCAATTTGCGCCGAATTTGCTGCACCACGGGTGCCAAGATTCTTGCTAGTCGAGGCACGAGCCAAACGATCGCCGCGCCAACGATCAGCGACATCAGAACTGCGCCGATCATCAAAATCGCCATCGCTGAACCAAGTGGCCAATTCTGTGCGCCGCTGAACTGCGAAGCAATCATTGAGCCAATCATGTTTCCTTTTGCGCCGCCCAAAACAGTTGCCGTGACATAGTCGCCACACATCGGAATGAAAGTCAGCAACACACCAGCGATGATCCCGGGCCCAGCAAGCGGCAGAGTTACACCGAAGAATGTTGCAATACGCCCAGCGCCCAAGTCTTTGCTCGCTTCGCGCATTCGCACATCGATGCGGTCAAGCGCAACGAACAACGGCAAGATCATGAACCCGAGATAGTTGTAAACGATGGCAATCTGCACAGCAGTTGCAGTCTCAAGAATCTGAATGCCGTTGCTTCCGATGAAACCCATTTCAACGAGCCACTTCGAAAAAACACCATTGGGTGCAAGTGGAATTCGCCATGCAACAGTGCGAATCAAGAAACTAGTGAAGCTCGGCACCACAACCGCCGCCAAAATTATCGCTTTCCACTTTTCGGCAACTTTAAATGCCGCAAAATAGGCAACGGGCAGACCGATAAACAGGCACATTGCGGTTGCGATCACGCTGATGCGCAAAGTGGCCCTAAACACTTTAAAAAACGTCTCATCAAATACAGACGAATAACTCGCCGACGAGAGATTGCTTAAATCAACTGGCAATAACTTTGAAGTGTCTTTCGTACCAAACGAATAAACAACGATGAACCCAATCGGCGCCGCAAAGAAAACCAGATACCAAATGATCGCCGGAATGGCGAGCAAATATTTTGGCGCTCTGACCTTGCTTTTAATCTTTACGGCGACCGAATCGGTCACTAAAGATCAGCCTCCGGCCTTTGCCTTTGACTTGTTCAAGATGTCGATCAGACGATCAAGCGCTGGCGTGATCACCTGTGTCTGCATCGTTGCGATTTGATCGTCATCGTAGAAAATTATCTCGCCTCGAGTTAAATCTGGAGCAATCTCTGCGATCAGATCTGACATGTTCTTCATGCCAGTGTGATACCCGTGGTACGACAAGTCTTTGATTGAAATTTCTGGAATCAAATCCCAGTTGATCCAAGCATGTGCCGCTTCAGCGTTTGGTGCTCCAGCAGCAACGCAGTAGGTGTCCATCCAGAGTTCTGTGTTTGGTGTTCCAAGCACCCACTTCCAAACTGACGGGTCACCACCAGCTTCTTCAATTCGCGTGAACGCCTGTCGAGCGTCACCGTTCCATGCCATGGCGATTGAAAATGCGCCTTCGGCAAGCTTGGTGCTTGGGTAACTGTCGAATGCTTTGATGTGCTGAGCAAACTCTTCAACCAAGAATTTTTCGCAAGCATCAATGTCTTCTTTCTTTTCAGTATTCCAGTTGATGCCGTTTGCCCAGAACCACATGCCGCAATAGTTTGGCGCTGCGTCGATCACAGAGCAGTTGCCACTGGCTTCACCCATGCATGTGTCAATAAAGTCTTGCCAAGTGGTGAGCTCTTTAGAGATTTTTGACGTGTCATAAAAGAAACCAGTAGTTCCCCAGTTTTTACAAACTGAATAATCATTTGTTGGATCCCACGACTGACCCAAATAGTTTGGATCGACGTTGACCATGTTTGGAATTAGCGACTTGTCAAGTTTTTGAATCAAACCCTTTTCAATCATTTGCGTTACGTACGGCCCAGTCGGTACAACAATGTCAAAGCCACTGCTGCCACCACTTGTTGCAAGTTTTGTGATCAGGTCTTCATTGCTTCCGTAGTAGTCAACTTTCATTGTCACGTTCAATGTTGAAGCGGCAAGTGCGCCAACCAATTCTGGATCGTTGTAGTCACCCCAGGTGTACATCGCCAAAGTGCCACTTGCCTGATTGATTACGCGACTCCAATCGCCCGAGGCAAGATTCTCTGCGCCGCCTTCGGCCGAGTCACCATCTGATGAGCCGCCGCATGCTGCAGCAACTAAAGCGAAACCTGCGATTGCTGTGCCACCTTGCAAAAATGCACGGCGCGAAAGTTTTTCACGAAAACCTTCTGGTGCCAACCTTCTGAGTTGTGGTTTTTTTTCGTTGCTCATTTTCTCCCCTTTTGTTTGTTAATTACGTCTTTAAATCCGAATATCTGAATAATAGTCATGTAATTGTTCACGCGTGCGTCGGCGCAGCCAGCACCAGCGAGGCTTGTCGGGCTGAGAACAAATAGACGTCCTCAGCCAGCCAACTGCACCAAACCGAATCGCCAACGGCGAATCGCGACGGATTGGTACGGCCAACTTGCACCAGCAAGTCGCGAGTGCCAACGGTGACGACATATTGCAAAACATCACCGAAGTGAGAGACGCCAGCAACTTTTGCACTCACAGCATTGGCACTTGACTCAGGTTTATCTTGAGTCAAATTGATGCACTCTGGTCGCACAGCCGCCAAGGCTGCTTCACCGCTTGGCACGTTTTCTTCAGGTCGCGTCGCCACGAATACGGTGCCATCTTTTGCAGTTGCCCCGTTAGACGTTGCAGTACCTTGCCAAAAATTGTTTCGACCGACGAAACCAGCCACGAATGCCGACGAAGGTCGCTCGTAAACGGTTTCGGGGTCGCCAAGTTGTTCAACATGGCCATCCAACATGATCGCAATGCGATCTGACATTGACATTGCTTCTTCTTGATCGTGGGTCACAAACACGAACGTGATACCAAGTCGACTTTGTAGAAGTTTCAGTTCAATCTGCATTTCTTCACGCAACTTACGATCAAGTGCGCCGAGCGGCTCGTCAAGCAACAAAATGCTCGGACGATTAACGAGCGCACGTGCCACTGCGACGCGTTGCTGTTGTCCGCCAGATAGCTGACGCGGTTTTCGATTCGCCATCTTTGACATCTGCACCATGTCGAGTGCTTCAATTACTTTGCTACCGATTTCTTCTTTCGCTACACCTTTTTGACGCAGTCCGTAGGCAACATTCTCAGCAACATTCATATGCGGAAACAACGCATAGTGCTGAAACACGGTGTTGACGTCACGCTTATATGGCGGCACACCCTGAACGTATTCGCCGCTGATTCGAACAAAGCCTGCATCAGGTTGTTCGAATCCGGCCAACATGCGCAAAGTTGTTGTCTTACCGCAACCGCTTGGTCCAAGCAATGAGAGAAACTCACCAGATTTAATTTCGAGATTTAACGAGTCGACCGCTACGACATCTCCATAGCGCTTCGTCACATTGACGAGTTCAACCGAGCCACGCTCGCTACTCACTAAACCCGCTTTGACTCAGAAACATGTGACCCCCGAATTATTGACTACAAAACCTTGATACAGCATGACATATTTTCTATTCGTCGTCCGAATCTTTGTAAAATCAAGAACTTTAAACCGACTAGGTTTGCCCTCATGGATACCCCAGCAATTAAAACCCTGGGAGTACCCAAAGAAACTAAGACCTCTGAAGGTCGAGTCGCACTAACCCCCGACGGCGTGCGCGAATTTGAGCGCGCAGGTATCGAAGTATTTATTGAAACTCAGGCCGGCGTTGGAGCCTCAATCGAAGATGACCAATACGTAGCCGCTGGAGCAACCATCGTCGCTACCGCCGCCGAAGCATGGTCAAAGCAAATGGTGGTCAAGGTTAAAGAACCAACTGAAAAAGAGTTCGGCTTTTTGCGCAGCGACTTGACGCTGTTTACATATCTTCACCTCGCGGCGTATCCAAAAGTTGCCGAAGCACTTCTCAAGAACAAGACAACTTCAATCGCCTACGAAACAGTTCAAGAAACTGATGGCTCGCTTCCGCTGTTGGCGCCAATGAGCGAAATCGCCGGCCGCATCGCCACACAAGTTGGCGCGTTTTATCTGCAAAGCCCAAATGGCGGGCGCGGAGTATTAATGGGTGGCGCGCCGGGTGTTCATCCGGCAAAAGTTTTGGTGATCGGCGCAGGCAATGTTGGTTTCAACTCAGCATGGATCGCGGGCGGCATGGAAGCCGAAGTGGTGCTACTTGACAAAAATTTGGATCGATTGCGTCACATTGATCAAATCATCCGCTCGCGAATCACAACCATCGCCTCAAATCGTGGCGCAATCGAGCGATACATCGCGCAAGCCGATTTGGTGATTGGCGCAGTTCTTGTTGCAGGTGCGCGCGCACCAGTTGTCGTGACACAAGAGATGGTCAAGTCAATGAAACGCGGTTCGGTGATTGTTGATGTCGCAGTTGACCAAGGCGGTTGCATCGAAACTATTCATGAGACAACTCATAAAGAACCCGTCTATGAACTTCATGGTGTCTTGCACTATGCCGTTGGCAACATGCCGGGTGCCGTGCCGCACACGAGCACTTACGCCCTCACCAATGCAACATTGCCGTATCTTCTCGACGTTGCAAAACTCGGCACCAAAACTGCCGCCCAGAAAAGCAGCTCACTAAAACTCGGAGTCAACACGGTGAACGGCGAACTTACCAACTCTGCAGCCGCAATTGCACTTAAGTTGACGGCAGTTGATTGCTTAAAAGTTTTATAAAACTAATCGCAACAACTATCGCGCCAACCACAACCTGAACACTTGAAGTGAGCGTGTTCAGCATGCAATTTCGACCCGCAGTGTGGGCAGTCAACAAAAACGGCGTGACGTGTGCGACAAGAGTCGCTGTTGACTGTTGTCGCTTGAGAAGCAGACGTCTTGAGATCGGTTCGCGTATCGGTCACGAATTAATTATTGCACTATCGTGAACATGGTTCGCGCATGACTGATACAACTGACTCTTCAACTCCGGTCAGTAGGCGCAACCGCCAACACACACCCGGCAGTGCCCGTGCCGCCTTTCAAGTACCCGACTTCAGGCGCATTTGGTTCGGTTCATTCGCTTCAAATATCGGCACATGGATTCAAAACGTTGTCTTGCCCGTCTATATATATGAACGCACGGGCCGAGCATCTCTCGTGGCAGTTTTAATTTTCGCCCAACTCGGCCCAATTCTGCTGTTTTCAATACCAGGTGGCGTTATCGCAGATCGCGTCAACCGAAAAAAGTTTCTGGTGTCAATGCAATCTCTGCAACTTTGCTGTTCTTTGCTTTTGGCCTTTTTTGCGGCCCAAGATTCGCCGATCTGGTTGCTCTTTGCCGCCCAACTAGGGGTCGGCATTGGTAATGCGCTTCAGATTCCGGCTTGGTCGACAATGCTCACGACCCTTGTGCCACCAAAAGATATTGCGGGCGCAATTTCGTTGAACTCGACGGTGATCAACGGCGCACGAGTCATTGGACCAATAATTGTCGCCGTTCTCGCGCAATGGAATGTAACCACATCACAATTTTTTACTATCAATGCCGTCACATATCTTTTCGTGATCTTTGCGTTGCTCGGCGTGAAAATTCCTGAAATCACGCCCGACACGACAACTGGCTGGCGCAGGTTCACTTTTGCCTTCAAAATTGCCCGCGAGCGCATCGTCGTCTCACGCCTTGTTCTTGCGCTTGCGTCATTTTCGCTGCTCTCACTGCCTTATGTTGGCCTCTTTCCAGCCATTGCCGAACTCAACTTCGGTATTGAGTCAAAGAGCGTGACGTATAACTGGCTTTATGCAACTTGGGGTCTTGGCGCATGTGTTGGCGGTTTGAGCGTCTCAACAATTTTTGTTGCGATCGACAATCGACGACTTATCCGAATCGGTTTTGCGAGCTTCGCTGTGAGCATGATGGCGTTTGCGCTTTCACCAAATGTCACGCTTGCTTTCGTCACGGTATTTTTTCTCGGTGGTGCTTACTTCTTTACAACGACTTCAATGCAAACAGTTCTCGCATCAGGGCTCACCCCAGAAATTCGTGGGCGTGTGATGGCGCTTTGGTTCATGGCATTTGGCGGCACCGTGCCAATCGGCAACATGATCTTTGGTCCGCTGATCGACCGCTACGGCTCTCAGTGGCTGTTGATCCTTGGTTCGCTGTGGGCTGCAGTGTTGTGGTGGTGGTGCGACATCGAGCGCCTCGAGCGCCAAGAAGAAACAGTTCTCTAAAAACTCTCGAGTACTCGCGAGTACTCGCTACAACCCGTCACAAAGTCGAACGAGGCCGGTCACTTTTGAGCCTTTGACAAGTGCAGCATCGCTTGCGCCAAGTTTTGCCAGTTGTGACTTTGCTTCTTCGAAACTCACAGCTTGCGTTTGGTAAAGATCTGTATTCACCGCAATCAGTTCGATATTTAGATCTTCAGCAATAGCACGAATCGCCAAGTGTTCTTTGGCTGGATCTGCCAACTCGGCCATTAATCCACAAAACGCAAACTTCTTTTTGGCTGGCAGTTTCGCCAAAGTTTCAAGTGCCGCTCGCATCGAGGCTGGGTTTGCGTTGTATGAGTCGTCAATCACAGTTGCACCAGTTTTAAGTTTGCGTATCTGCATTCGCGAACTAGAAATACGCGCTCCCGATATCGCGCGCGCCGCAGTTTGCAAATCAATCTGTAGATACCCGGCCACACAAAGAGCAGCGAGCGCATTGTGGGCCATATGCATACCTGCAGTTTGCATTTGCAGTTCAACTTCACCCCACGGCGATGCGACTTTTGCTGTGACACAGCCCTGATCGTTGATCGCACTCGACAAAATTTTCATATCAGCGTTTACTGCCGTGCCGTATGTCAATATCTTTGCCTTAGTTGCGTCGCGCATCGCAACCACTCGCGAGTCATCTGCATTTAAAATCGCTACTCCAGAATCTGGCAACGACTCGATCAGTTCTTGTTTGGCTTTTTTAACTCCGTCAATTGAGCCCAAACGCTCGGTGTGCGCGTCGGCCACCGCGGTCACGATGCCAATATTTGGACTAGCCACTTTGCAAAGCCTGGCAATCTCGCCAAACCCACGCATTCCCATTTCAAGCACAAGAGCCTGGGTCGCATCAGGCGCATTCAAAATAGTTGTCGGCAAACCAAAGTCATTGTTGAACGACGCCTCGTTGGCATGTGTTTGAAATTTTGTAGCCAAGGCACTGGCGACAAAATCTTTTGTCGATGTCTTGCCCACTGAACCAGTGATCCCGATTACGCGGCCTGCCAACTGCGAATCAAGTCGGGCCCTACCCCAACTACCCAAAGCCAATAATGCTGCAATTGTTTCGCCGACTTTGATTGCTGTTCGACCCTGCGGTTCGCGCGCGGTGAGATACGCCCCTGCACCACGACTTATGGCGTCAGCAATAAATTCGTGACCGTCGCGTTGATCAACAATTGGTACGAATAATTGTCCTGGCACGATTGTTCGCGAGTCGAAAGATACGCCAGCAAGATGTGCGTTCGAACCAACAAGTTCTCCAGAAACGGCGCTTGCAACATCTGCTGCCATGAAGCGCATAGGTTTAAATCTTAACTGCGCCAGTGTCTGCAAATTGACTAGTACTGACGAGCACTGATTAACGTCAAGATGCGAGTACCGTTATGACGAATGATTAGCGAAAATCGCAAGTCAAAAGCTCGCATCATTGTTTTATTTGGTGGCGAATCTGCCGAGCACGACGTTAGTTGTGTCACGGCGGCACACGTCTTGCGCGCACTTGATCCACAAAAATATGACGTCACCACGGTGGGCATCACACGCGATGGCCAATGGGTGAACACTGAACTGCCAACAGCGAGAGACATCAAAACTCTCAACGCAACTGGATCACCCACAAGTTCGAGTTTGATTTTTGATGCGCAAAACGACTCGACACAACTTGTTGTCATTCCGTTGCTACACGGACCAATGGGTGAAGACGGCACCGTGCAAGGACTGCTCGAACTTGCCCACGTCGCATATGTCGGCACGGGTGTGCTCGGTAGCGCTGTCGCAATGGACAAAAGCATCGCTAAACAAATTATGTCTGCCAACTCTATTGCTCAACAAAAATTTATAACCGTTCGTGACACTGATGATCAAGACAAAATTATTGATCAGGCAATCAGCCAACTTGGTTTACCAGTTTTTGTTAAGCCTGCAAATATGGGATCTTCAATCGGCGTCAAGAAAGCCAAGACGCGTGCCGAAATAGTCTCTGCACTTACCAACGCGTTTGAGTTTGACGAGTGGGCTCTCATCGAAGAAGCAGTCACGGGTCGAGAAATTGAAGTTGCAGTTCTTGGCAACGAAAACCCTCGGGCGTCAGTGCCGGGCGAAATTGTTCCGAGTCACGAGTTTTACGATTACGAAGATAAATACATTGGCGACGGAGCCCAACTACTCGTGCCTGCGCCACTTTCTGAAAGCGAAGTTGCTGAAGTTCAGCAACTTGCCTTGAAGATTTATCGAACCTTGCGTAGCGACGGTATGGCTCGGGTCGACTTCTTTTATGAAAAAGGTGGCAGAGGTTTCTTGTGTAACGAAATCAATACGATTCCGGGATTTACACCAATTTCGATGTATCCAAAACTATGGCAAGCCTCTGGTTTGAGCTATTCGCAACTTCTCGACGAATTAATCGAACTAGCGATTGCACGACACACCAAACGGCGCAACAAAACTTAAAACTCAGTAAGTTTTGGCGTCGAAATTAGATCAAGAACCCGCTGGTGGGATGTTGATCTTCATTCCTGCAAACAAGAACACGTCAATACTTGACCAATTGTTTGCTGCCAACAGCGAAGTCATAGAAACGCAGAACTTTTTGATAATCACAAACAGCGAATCTCCTTGGGCGATTTCGTAGACACCCGCAGGTCGATTGCCACAGCCAGGTTTACCAACAGGACTGGCTGTTGTCGTCTGTTGAACATTTGTCGAGACAACTTGGGCTGACGGCGGAATCTTAAGTTTTCGCCCTGGATACGGAAACTGCGTTGCAGCAACGAGCCCATTCCATGCAAGCAACTCTGTAACTGTGATGCCGAACAATGTTGCGACTTTGATTGGTGAGTCACCGGCTTGAACGATGTATTCCTGCTCAACACCAATCGCCCCTGGCGGCAAAGTTGTTGTTGTGTTGGGCAAAGTCGTCTGCACTGGTGGGATCGTCGCGAAATCTGTCGGCCCAATTGGCACAACAGTTGTTGCACTACCCGAAACGTCGACACCACATGAGCCCATCACAAAAGAGGCAACGATTATCGAAATACAAGCGGCTGTGAATCTGCGGCTCAACATCACGGTCTATCGTAAGCGATTTAAAGCGTGCGAGATGAGCACACTTTTGCTTGATTAGTTCAGAGGTTTTGCCGACGCAACAATCGGAGCAGGCAGATCTGTAGAGCCCATCAAGTAGTTGTCGACCGCT
>ENA-OREM01000720-OREM01000720.1-marine-metagenome-genome-assembly--contig:-NODE-720-length-20241-cov-4.072902_pt1 | contig 20241 bp, 15 predicted proteins | sample MGYA00248623_ERZ508561 | MGnify/ENA primary metagenome ERZ508561 (study PRJEB26227, sample SAMN06264494) | marine metagenome | isolation source: Columbia River Estuary | place: USA:Columbia River Estuary...
TCCTGAGCAAGTATATTCTAATTGAGGACCTTCATCAATCGTTATTGGATTGCAAGTCAACACATTATCAACAGTAATTGCATGCCCCATTCCGCTTTGTGGACTATCAGGAGCTACCACCACTACATCACCAATTTTATTCATTATTTTGATTAAAGCTCTGATTCCTGGAGCAGTTATTCCATCATCATTTGTAACTAAAATTAAGGGTTTTTCTTGCATAATTATGGTTTTGAATGCAAATGTAATTTATTTTATATGAATTTCTTTTTAACGTTTTGTAAAGAGTAAAGCTATGTAAAATTATATAATATTGCTAAATAGAATTTCTGAAAATATTTTAAATAAAAGATACTATTTTAGTACTTCCAAACAAAAGAAATAAAAACTAATCATCAGATTTATGAAGTCGAATTTTAAATTGAGTTTTACGTTACTTGCATTCCTTTTTTTACTCAACAATTCAGGAATAATTGCCAACGAAAAAGTTAAAAAAAAGGAAGATCCTGAAAAGGACAAAGTATTGATTATTGTATTGAAAAATATTTTAACTCGCGGTCATTATGTCGTTAAAGATTTGAACGATTCTTTTTCAGAACAAGTTTTCAAAACTTTTATAGATGGTTTAGACCCTAGTAAAAGATATTTTACCCAAGAGGATATCAAAGAGTTTTCAAAATACAAATATCAGATTGATAATCAGTTACTAAACGATGATTTAAGTTTTTACAACTTAGTTTACAATTGTTTTTTAGAGAGAGTGAAAAAAGCTAAAAGTTATTATGGAGGAATCCTAGAGAAACCTTTTGATTATACGAAAGAAGAAACTATTGATTTAGATTACGAAAAACTTCCATTTGCAAAAAACTACAATGAATTGATCGATAATTGGAGAAAACAACTAAAATTACAAACTTTAGACAAGATTCGAGAACAAAATGCCCTTGAAAAAGACACGCTAAAAAAGGATAAAAACTACACCGTAAAATCATTTGCAACTCTCGAAAAAGAAGCAAGAGCAGAAGTACTCAAAAGTATGGATGAATTGTATATAAGAATTGAAGAATTAGAACACGAAGATTGGTTTTCAACATATTTAAATGCCATTGTTAGTGGTTTTGATCCTCACACAACCTACATGCAACCAAATGTAAAAGAAGTTTTTGACCAAAATATTTCTGGAAAAGTAGAAGGAATTGGAGCGCGTTTGCAAAAAAAAGGAATTTACACACAAATTTTTGAATTGGTTTCAGGTGGTCCAGCATGGAAACAAGGAGATTTGGAAGAAGGAGATATCATTTTAAAAGTTGCTCAGGGGGACAAAGAACCATTAAACATTGTTGGAATGCGTTTGGATGATGCAATTAAGTTCATCAAAGGCCCAAAAGGAACAGAAGTTCGTTTGACTATTAAGAAAAAAATTGATGGTACAATTCAAGAAATTGCCATTATTAGAGATGTTGTTGAATTGGGTGAAACTTTCGTAAAGTCAAGTGTTGTGATGAAAAACAATAAGAAATATGCCATCATTGATTTGCCAAGTTTTTACATTGATTTTTCGGATGAAAACTTCAGAGATTCTGCTAAGGACATGGAAAAAGAAATTGAGCGTTTAAAATCAGAAGACGTAGAGGGATTAATTATCGATTTGAGAAATAATGGAGGTGGCTCTTTAAAAACTGCCATCGAAATTTCGGGATTATTTATTGATGAAGGACCAATTGTTCAAGTACAATATCGGGGAGAAAATCCTGTCATTAAAAGAGATACTGATCCTAAAATACAATGGGACAAAGCCGTTGTTGTATTGGTTAATGAATTTTCGGCCTCTGCTTCTGAAATTTTTGCAGCGGCCATGCAAGATTATAAGCGTGCTGTGATTTTGGGAGGAAACCAAACGTATGGCAAGGGAACAGTTCAAAATATTTTACCTATCAATCAGTTTTACCCAAAATATGATAAAGATTTAGGCTTTTTAAAAATGACCATTCAAAAATTTTACAGAATTAATGGAGGATCAACTCAAAGAGAAGGTGTGTATTCTGACATTGCGATGCCCACAAGATTGAGCTATTTAAAAAATGGAGAAAGAGACCTAGAGGGAGCTTTAGACTGGGATAAAGTGGCACAAGCTGATTACAAACAAGCAAATTCTTACGCTAATTTTGGTGATGTTGTATATAACAGCAAACAGCGAATTGCTTCTAACGAGAAATTTATCAAAATCAATGAATATGCTAAATGGTTGAAGGAAAATCAAGATAACGCCTCATTTTCATTGAATTACGAAAAATTTATAAAAGAAAATGAAGCGAAAGAAAAAGAAGCTAAAAAATTTACTGCTGTTTTTGAATTCAAATCTGATGTTACATATACATCGCCCAAATATGAACTAGCTCTGGTAAAAGAAAACAAAGATTTAGAATCAAAAAGAGCCGCTTGGCACAAAAATTTAACTAAGGATATCTATATTTCTGAAGCGTTAAATGTCTTGAGTGAACTAAAACTTAGTAAAAAAACTACAATTCTAAAAAACTAATAAACAATTATTAATCTTATAACCTAATGTTTTGCATTAGGTTTTTATTTTTTTAAAGATGAATTTCCTAGTAACTTTTGCCACAAAATGGTCAGATTTTGATCCAAACCAACACATGCGACATACTGCCTATAATGATTATGCTGCTGAAGTGAGAGTGCGTTATTTTGCTAAAAATAATCTCACTATTGCCGATTTCAGTAGACTGGGTTTGGGGCCTATTTTATTCACCGAAGAAACTTCATTCCGAAAAGAGGTGTTGATGGGAGAAAATATTACGGTAAACATGAAATTGGCAGGTGTATCTAAAAATTGTGAACGCTGGAAAATAGTTCACGAAGTCTTTAATGAAGATGGAAAACTTGCCGCAGTTATCAAAGTGTATGGTGCTTGGATAGATATGAAACAACGAAAACTTGCCATTCCTCCTAAAGAAATTGAAGGTTTATTTGCAAGTGCACAAAAAACGGATGATTTTGAAGAGATTTTGGTAAAAAAGGGTTAATACCTTAAGACAATTATTTTAATAAATAAAAAAAGCTTCTCAATTGAGAAGCTTTTTGTACGAGCGGAGAGACTCGAACTCTCACACCTCACGGCACTAGATCCTAAGTCTAGCGTGTCTACCAATTCCACCACGCTCGCATTTTCGGATTGCAAATATAAACAAACCTCACAAACTACAAAGCAGTTCACTATAATTTTTCTATTTTTGGATTTGTAAAAAAATATCTTATGAACTCTGTTAAATCATATATTGAAAAAAATAAAAATAGGTTTGTTAAAGAATTGATAGAACTGCTAAAAATACCTTCAGTAAGTGCAGATTCTACGTATAAAAATGATGTTTTAAACACTGCAAAATTCATTTCAGAAAGCCTTAAAAAAGCAGGATGTGACAATGTTGAAATTTGCGAAACTCCAGGGTATCCAATTGTTTATGGGGAAAAAATAATTGATAAGAACTTGCCAACAGTTTTGGTATATGGACATTATGATGTACAACCAGCAGATCCTATAGATTTATGGGATTCCCCTCCCTTTGAGCCCATAATCAAAAAAACTAAAATTCATCCTGATGGTGCCATTTTTGCTAGAGGAGCTTGTGATGACAAAGGTCAAATGTATATGCATGTAAAGGCATTAGAATATATGACAACCTCCGGAAATTTACCTTGCAACGTAAAATTTATGATTGAAGGTGAAGAAGAAGTTGGTTCGAAAAATTTATCTTGGTTTGTCCCAAGAAATAAAGAAAAACTGAAAAATGATGTCATTTTAATTTCGGATACAGGAATAATTGCAAATGATACTCCATCAATCACAACTGGTTTGCGTGGTTTGAGTTATGTAGAAGTTGAAATTACGGGTCCAAATAGAGATTTACATTCAGGATTATATGGAGGTGCAGTTGCGAATCCTATCAATATTTTAGCTCAAATGATTGCTTCTCTGCATGATGAAAATAATCATATTACCATTCCTGGATTTTATGATGCCGTTGAAGAACTTACTAAAACTGAAAAAGAAGCCATGGCTAAAGCTCCATTTTCATTAGAAAATTATAAAAAAGCATTAGATATCAAAGATGTTCATGGCGAAAAAGGTTACACTACCAATGAAAGAAATTCAACAAGACCAACTTTGGATGTGAATGGAATTTGGGGAGGATATACAGGTGAAGGTGCAAAAACAGTGATTGCAAGCAAAGCTTATGCAAAAATTTCAATGCGATTAGTACCAAATCAAAACTGGGAAAAAATTACAGAATTATTTAAAAATCATTTCGAAACTATCGCACCAAAATCTGTAAAAGTAAAGGTAAAACCTCATCATGGTGGTCAAGGATATGTTACTCCAATTGATACCATAGAGTATCAAGCAGCAAGTAAAGCCTATGAAAAAAGTTTTGGGAAAACTCCAATTCCGCAGAGAAGTGGTGGCAGTATTCCAATTGTGGCTCTGTTTGAACAAGAATTGAAAAGTAAAACGATATTAATGGGTTTTGGGTTGGATTCTGATGCAATTCACTCTCCAAATGAGCATTTTGGAATTTGGAATTTTTTAAAAGGCATTGAAACAATTCCTTATTTTTATAAATATTTTACAGAACTATCTAAAAAATTAATCCATAAGAATAATAATGCTTTCTTAGATTAAAATTTAAATTTTAGCTTGCAGTTTATATTTTAAAAGTTCATAGTTTTATAATTATTTTAAAATAGTTGCTTTGTAGATAAAGTCAACTTCTGGATAGTTTTTTTTGATAAATTTATTTCCATATTTTTGAATAGAATCTTGACGAAAACCCAATTTATCTCCATATTTATCATAAAATTTCAAGATATTTTCTGCTCCTTTTGTGACTTTTGCTACTACTGGAAAACCTTTCACTCCACTATACTCTAACTCATCCAAGCGATTGTTATTTTTCAAGTTGATGAAAATTTGTGTAGTTCTGGTTTTTAATCCACCTCTAGCAAAAGCTATTGTCATTGAATCATTTTTTATTAAAACAGGTTCATCATCCAACCCAAATTTACTCCATCTATTATTGAGAATGGAATCATTATGAATACCGAATTGAGCTACAAAATTCGGCACCACTCTAAAAATGGGCATATCTCTATAAAACCCATTTTTTATCAATGAATACAGCCTGTCAACACCTTGAGGAGACCATTCTCTTTTAGCATAAATCTCAAAATTTCCTTTGGTGGTATCAAAAACTGCCTTAAATTCAGAGGGTGCTTTTTCTTTTGTCCATTTCTCATTAAACAGTTTTTTACTACAAGACACCAATATCAAAAGTGCAAATAACAAGGCTATTTTTTTCATTTTTTTACATATTTTAAAGAACAAATATAAAAATGAAAAAAGAATAAAACAGAGATATTTTCATTAAAAAGAAACTCTTTAAAAACAAAAAAAGCGTCCCAAAATAGGGAAGCTTTCCATTGGCTAACAAAACCAAAGCACTTTTTACGAAAGTACTAAAACAACACAACTTGTTGCTTCAAACAAAACAACGTACAAATATAACCTGTTTTTAATGATTTACCAACTTCAATGTTATTTTTAATCCTTTTCTTCATTGTGAATTAATGCTTTAGATTGTATCTTTGCATCCTTTATAAAACTCAGAAAATTTACAAACCCAATGCAATTATCAGAACAAGAAGTTGTACGTAGAGAAAAGTTAGCAAAATTGCGCACTTTAGGCATCAATCCTTATCCAGCAGATTTATTTCCACTTGATTCCAATTCTAATGAAATAAAAACCAATTTTTCTGAAGGAAAAAAAGTGGTAATTGCAGGTAGATTAATGTCGAGAAGAATTCAAGGAAATGCCTCATTTGCGGAACTTCAAGATGGTGAAGGACGTATTCAAGTGTATTTTAATCGCGATGAAATTTGTGCAGGCGAAAACAAAACTATGTACAACGAAGTATATAAAAAACTACTTGATATTGGCGATTTTATTGGAATTACTGGAACATTATTCACCACAAAAGTTGGTGAGAAAACAGTAATGGTTAAAGAATTTAAATTACTGAGTAAAGCTTTAAAACCTTTACCTCTACCAAAAACAGATGCTGAAGGAAATACCTATGATGAATTTAACGATCCAGAATTGCGTTACAGACAACGTTATGCTGATTTGGTTGTAAATCCACATGTAAAAGAAGTATTTGTAAAGCGTACCAAATTGTTCAATGCCATGCGTTCTTTTTTCAATGAAGCTGGTTATTTTGAGGTGGAAACACCTGTTTTACAACCCATTCCTGGAGGTGCAGCTGCAAGACCTTTTATAACACATCACAATTCGTTAGACATTCCTTTGTATATGCGAATTGCAAACGAATTGTATCTAAAAAGATTGATTGTTGGTGGTTTTGATGGCGTGTATGAGTTTTCAAAAAACTTCAGAAATGAAGGAATGGACAGAACACACAATCCAGAATTTACTGCTATGGAAATCTATGTTTCGTACAAAGATTACAATTGGATGATGGATTTTTGCGAGCAATTGCTAGAGCATTGTGCAATGGCTGTAAACGGTACTACAAAAGCTACTTTTGGCGACCATAAAATCGATTTTAAAGCACCTTATGCAAGAGTGACTATGGCAGATGCTATCAAACATTTTACTGGTTTTGATATCACTGGAAAAACAGAAGATGAAATTAGAGCCGCTGCAAAATCAATGGGAATTGCCGTAGATGAAACAATGGGAAAAGGAAAATTGATTGATGAAATTTTTGGCGAAAAATGCGAAGGAAATTACATTCAACCCACTTTTATAACAGATTATCCAAAAGAAATGTCGCCTTTGTGTAAAGAACACAGAACAAATCCTGAGTTGACAGAACGTTTTGAATTAATGGTTTGTGGAAAAGAAATTGCCAACGCATATTCTGAATTGAATGACCCAATTGATCAACGAGAACGCTTTGAACACCAATTAAAATTGGCAGAAAAAGGCGATGATGAAGCTACTCAATTTATTGATTACGATTTTTTACGTTCTTTAGAATATGGAATGCCACCAACGGCAGGAATGGGAATTGGAATGGACAGATTGATTATGTTTTTAACGAACAACCAATCCATTCAAGAAGTATTATTTTTCCCTCAAATGCGCCCTGAAAAAAGAGCCATTACAGTGGAATTAGATGCTGAAGAAAAAGCTGTTTTAGAAATGATAACCAAAGCAGAAAAAATTGATTTAAACCATTTAAAAATTCAATCAGGATTATCTAATAAGAAGTGGGATAAAACATTGAAATACCTTACCAAAAACAAACTTGCAACTGTTACAAAAACTGATGAAGGTCTGTTTGTAGAAATCATATAAGATATTGATTTTAATAGTTTTAAATAACAAACAAGCAACAATAAATACTTATTTTCATCAATAAGGCAACTATAGAATTTGTCCTGAAATTTTAAAAGGAAAAACCCATTAAATCCTTAAATTTAATGGGTTTTGTATGCCTTTACATTGATAATTGCAGAGAGAAAGGGATTCGAACCCTCGATACCGTTTCCAGTATACTACCTTTCCAGGGTAGCCAATTCAACCACTCTTGCACCTCTCTAATTTCCCTAAATTATATCAGGACACATAAAGTTCAATCAATCCCTCAGGTGTTTGAACTTCAATTTTTTTGTTTTCTCTGTCAACTTTTTTGATAAATTCATCAACCATTGGAATTAAAATTACTGTTCCTTCTCTGTCAATCTCAAAAAGTGGTTGAGCAGCGGTTTCATTAATTTTTACAATGATTCCAACCTCTCCAAAATTCCTATCTACAACTTTAAAACCAATAATTTCGTGAAAATAAAATTGATCTCCAGAAAGTTTTGGCAATAAGGTTAGTGGCAAATAAATATCCGATTTTAAAATCGCATCTGCATCAGCCTCAGAATTCACATCTTCAAAACGAACACGCAATTGATTTCCTTTGTGTAAAGAACTTTTTTCAATAAAAAATGGAACCAAATTATTGCCAAAATCGACATAAACGGATTCCATTTCTTGATACAATTCAGGTTCGTCTGTATCTAATTTGATGACAACTTCCCCTTTAAAACTATGCTTTCTAACAATTTTGCCTAAATAAAAACAATCTTCTTTACGCATTATCGTTGTAAACGTTTTATTCTGCTGTAGTTTCTTCAGTTGTTTCTTCAGTTGTTTCTTCAGTTGTTTCTTCTGCAGTTTCTTCTACAGCTACCTCAGCTTCAGCAACTTCTTCTACTTTATTTGCAGCAGCAACTCTTGCTTCGTTAACTGCTTTTTCTGCTGCTAACGCTTTTGCTTTAGCATCAGCTTGTGCTTTTGTCAATCCTTCAGACTTTGAAGTGACTTTAGCATCTTTTTCCTCTAACCAAGCGTTGAATTTTTCAGCAGCTTGCTCTTCAGTTAAAGCACCTTTTCGAACTCCACCTGCTAAATGATTTTTCAATAATGCTCCTTTATATGATAAAATTGCTTTTGCAGTATCAGTAGGTTGTGCACCATTTTGTAACCATTTTACAGCTCCATCAACATCTAAATCAATAGTTGCAGGATTTGTGTTTGGATTGTACGTTCCTAGTTTTTCTAAGTAACGACCATCTCTTGGTGAACGTGCGTCAGCAGCAACAATCCAAAAGAAAGGTTTGTTCTTTTTTCCGTGTCTTTGTAATCTAATTTTTACAGACATAATGTATTCATTTTGTGAGGTTCTCGACCTCGATTAATACTAATTTTTATCAACTCGTGATAAGTGGGCGCAAATATACAACTATTTTTATTTCTATCAATGTAAAATAAAGATTTTAAAATTCAATTCTAAAATGTTCATTTTGTTGATAAATCTCATTGAAAATAGGTGCTTTTTTATAATGTGATTTTGTACTTTTAAAATTCCAAAATCATCAAAAAATAACAAACCATGTACTTAATTTTTGACACCGAAACTACTGGATTGCCAAAGAGTTGGAACGCCCCTATTACGGATACGGACAATTGGCCAAGGTGTATTCAAATTGCATGGCAATTGCATGATGCTCTTGGAAATCTGATAGAACATCGTGATTTTTTGTTACAACCTGAAGGATTTAATATTCCTTTTGATGCGGAAAGAATTCACGGAATTTCAACAGAATTGGCTCAAGATCAAGGAATCCCTTTAGAAAAGGGGCTTGCATTGTTCAATGAAGTATTGAAAAAAACAATGTTTATTGTCGGACAAAATGTAAGTTTCGATATCAATATTATGGGATGTGAATTTCACAGACTTGGCATTGAAAATAATTTTACAAAGCTTCCTGTTTTAGATACTTGTACTGAAAAAACAGCTTCTTTATGTAAACTTTCAGGAGGTCGTGGAGGAAAATTCAAACTTCCTACATTAACAGAATTGCACAAGCATCTATTTAATGTAGATTTTAAAGAAGCTCACAACGCAACTGCCGATGTTGAAGCAACTACTCGTTGTTTTTTTGAATTGATTCGAATTGGTGAATTCAGCAAAGAAGAATTGAAGGTTGAAGAAAACTACTTTCAACAATTCAAAGAAAAAAACCCAACAACCATACAAACTATTGGTTTACAACATATAAACTTAAAAAAAGAAAGTGCTAAAATCCAAAAAAGGCTTGACAAACTCAAAGACGATGTTACATCAAAAACAACATCTGAAGGCTTGCATGAACTTAAGGAATTTCATTTCAGTCATTTACACAACCATACGCAATTTTCGGTTTTACAATCTACCATTCAAATTGATGCGCTTGTAAAAGGGGCTGCAGCCGACAAAATGCCTGCAGTTGCCATGACTGATACTGGAAATATGATGGCTGCTTTTCATTTTGTAAGCACGGTTTTAAATCATAATAAAGTTGCCGAACATCAAATAAAACCCATTGTTGGTTGCGAATTTAATATTTGTGATGACCATAAAAATAAATCCATCAAAGACAATGGATTTCAGGTTGTTATGCTCGCAAAAAACAAAAAAGGCTATCACAATTTGGCAAAAATGTCATCCATCGCATTTATTGATGGATTTTATTATGTGCCAAGAATAGACAAAGAAATCGTCAAAAAATATAAAGAAGACATCATTGTATTGTCTGGAAATTTATATGGAGAAATTCCGAGTAAAATTTTAAATCTGGGTGAATTACAAGCGGAAGATGCTTTACTTTGGTGGAAACAAGAGTTTAAAGATGATTTTTATTTGGAGTTGATGCGCCACAATCAGCAAGATGAAAATATTGTAAATGAAACTTTGTTGAAGTTTTCTAAAAAACATGATATCAAAATTGTTGCAACAAACAACACCTTTTACTTAGACAAAAAAGATGCCAATGCGCATGATATCTTATTGTGTGTAAAAGATGGTGAAAAACAAGCCACTCCTATTGGAAAAGGGCGTGGTTATAGATATGGTTTGCCCAATGAAGAATATTATTTCAAATCAACAGAAGAAATGAAAAAACTTTTTGCTGATATTCCTGAAGCAATTAGTAATGTGCAAGAAGTTGTTGATAAAGTCGAAATTTTTTCATTAGCAAGAGAGGTTTTGTTACCAGCTTTTGATATTCCAAAAGAATTTCACTCTCCAGAAGATTTATTGGATGCAGGAAAAAGAGGCGAAAACAACTATTTAAAACACTTAACCTATAAAGGTGCTCAAAAAAGATATGGTGAACTGACTGATTCATTGAAAGAACGCCTTGATTTTGAACTAGAAGTAATCCAAAAAACTGGATATCCAGGGTACTTTTTGATTGTTGAGGATTTCATCAGAGAAGCTAGAAAAATGGGAGTTGCTGTTGGCCCTGGACGTGGTTCTGCAGCAGGCTCAGTAGTTGCTTATTGTTTGTGGATTACAAACATTGATCCTATCAAATACGATTTACTTTTTGAGCGTTTCTTAAATCCTGAACGTGTTTCAATGCCAGATATTGATATCGATTTTGATGATGAAGGACGAAGTAAAGTTATGGATTATGTGATTCAAAAATACGGTTCCAATCAAGTTGCCCAGATTATAACGTATGGAACTATGGCAGCAAAGTCATCTATCAGAGACACTGCTAGAGTGTTGGATTTACCATTATTTGAAGCGGATAGAATTGCGAAATTGATTCCAAATGTCATCAAACTTCAGAATATTTTTAGTAGTGACGAGCGAAATAAATCAAAAATTAATGGACTTCGCGCAGAAGACAAACTCTTAATTGAAGAATTAAGACAACTTTCTGGCGGTTCAAATTTAGCTTCAGAGACGGTCAATAAGGCCACTATTTTAGAAGGTTCTGTAAGAAATACAGGAACGCATGCTTGTGGCGTCATCATTACTCCTGGAGATATCACCAATTATGTTCCTGTCGCGCTGGCCAAGGATTCTGATATGTATGTAACTCAATTTGACAATGCTGTTGTAGAATCAGCTGGATTGTTAAAAATGGATTTTTTAGGATTAAAAACGCTGACATTAATCAAGGATACTGTAAAAATTGTCAAAGCCAGACATGGTGTTGATTTAGACCCTGATGCGTTTCCTTTAGATGATGAAAAAACCTACGAATTATTCCAAAAAGGAGAAACTGTTGGTATTTTTCAATATGAATCTCCTGGAATGCAAAAACACATGCGCTCATTAAAACCAACAGTTTTCGGAGATTTAATTGCCATGAATGCTTTATACAGACCAGGGCCAATGGAATATATTCCCTCTTTCATCAACCGAAAACATGGTACTGAAGAAATTGAATACGACTTGCCAGATATGGAAGAATATTTGGCTGAAACTTACGGAATTACAGTGTATCAAGAGCAAGTGATGTTGCTTTCACAAAAATTGGCAAATTTTTCTAAAGGGGAAGCTGACGTTTTGCGAAAAGCCATGGGAAAAAAACAAGCGGCTGTTTTGGATAAAATGAAACCAAAATTTATCGAACAAGCCGCTACAAATGGTCATGAAGCCAACAAATTAGAGAAAATTTGGAAAGATTGGGAAGCTTTTGCAAGCTATGCATTCAACAAAAGTCACTCCACATGTTACGCTTATATTGCCTATCAAACAGCCTATTTGAAAGCGCATTATCCTGCTGAATACATGGCTTCTGTGCTGTCTAATAATATGAATGACATCAAGCAAGTCTCCTTTTTTATGGAAGAATGCAAACGAATGGGATTGCAAGTTTTAGGACCTGACATCAACGAATCATACTTGAAGTTTTCTGTAAATAAGCAAGGAGCCGTGCGTTTTGGAATGGCTGCCATTAAAGGTGTTGGAGCGCATGCAGTAAAATCGATTATTGATGAACGCAAAGAAAATGGTTCGTATACTTCAATTTTTGATTTGGCAAAACGCGCAGATTTGCGAGTTGCCAACAAAAAGGCGTTTGATAGTTTGGTAAAAGCTGGTGCTTTTGACTCGTTTACTGACACTCACAGAGCACAATATTTTGCGTTGGATGAAAAAGGAAGCACTTTTTTAGAACGTGCCATGAAATACGGTAGTAAATTTCAAGAAAACAAAAATTCAACACAGGTTTCATTATTTGGAGAAGCTTCAACCATTCAATTTCCAGAACCTGAAATTCCGAATTGCGAAACTTGGGGAACTATGGAGCTTTTAAGTCAAGAAAAAGAGGTCATTGGCATGTATATTTCTGCACATCCTTTAGATGATTTTAGAAACGAAATGGCTTTTTGTAACACCAATTTGTCTATTTTCAAAGAAGATGTAAAGGAATTTGCAGGAAAAAATATTTCATTTGCAGGAATTATTACAGATGTGCAACACAGAGTTTCTAAAACTGGAAATCCTTGGGCATCTTTTGTTTTGGAGGATTATAATGACAATTATGAATTCCGAATTTTTAAAGAAGATTATCTAAAGTTCAAACATTTTTTGTCTTTGAATAATTTTGTCTATGTCAAAGCAACTTTTAAGAAGAATTTTTACAATGATGAGGTAAGTATTTCTTTCAATGATTTTAAATTATTGACGGAGGTTTTAGACACCTATTGTGAAAAACTCACCATCAACATTCCTATTGAAAATTTAAAAGAAGACACGATTTTAAATTTGGAAACTATCCTTAAAAATAATCCTGGAAAAAAATCTTTAAAGTTTACAATATGGGATGAAATTGAAAATATTGAAGTAAATCTACCCAGTAGAAATACAAAAATAGATGTTTCAAGTTCGTTGTTGGATATTTTGCAAAAACAGCAGATAAATTATAAATTGAATTGATGGTGAACTAATTAAACTGAAGTTGTTTCTCTAAAAATCGATTCTAAACTTTTCCCTTGTAAGTTTTTTATAGATTCATTTAACAATAATGTTCCTTTGTTGATAATCAACACGCGATCGCAAACAGCTTCTACTTCTTGCAAAATGTGTGTAGAAAACAAGACTGTTTTGTCTTTTCCTAATTCTTTGATCAAAGCTCTAATCTCTACTAACTGATTTGGATCTAATCCTGTGGTTGGTTCGTCTAAAATCAATACTGATGGATTGTGTAAAATAGCAGCAGCAATGCCCACTCGTTGTTGATATCCTTTAGATAATTGATGAATTTTTTTGTGAGCCTCTGATTGTAACCCTACTTTTTCAATACAAATTTCAATTTGTTTTTTTACAGAAACATTTGTTGAGTTCGAAATTTTGTAAATAGTTGCACAAAAATTCAAATATTCTCGCACATACATATCAGTGTATAAGGCATTGTGTTCTGGCAAATACCCAATTATTTTTTGAGCTTCTAACGGATTTTTCAACACATCAATTTCATCAATAAAAACTGCGCCTTCATCAGGTTTTAAATATCCTGTCAAGATTTTCATCATGGTTGATTTTCCCGCGCCATTAGGACCTAAAAAACCAATAATTTGAGCGTTTTTTGCATCAAATGAAATATCATTCAATACTTTTTGGGTATCATAATTTTTTGAAACAGCAGAAACTTTTATAGACATTTTTTGATGTTAATTTGAGAATTGTAATCTAATTTTTCGAATGTTTTTCATCCGTTTCCAAGCCAATTGATGACGTTTTTTATACACCCAAAGCGTGCCCAAATCTAATAAAAAATAAAAGAAACTAATGCCACTTGGCGGATTATAACTGGGTAAAAAATCAAAAATTCCCCAAGCTGTTGTTGGCCAATACCAACATTTATAATACGTTCCTACCAATTCTAAAACAACCACAGTGATATACATGGTCAAATAAAAAAGGCGCTCTCTAGGTTTTTTTCGAAGAACCAATAACGTGGCTATTGTCATGACAAATCCAAAAACGTCATTTTCAAAAATCAAAAAAATAGAAGCGTAAATCAAGATAAAAATGGTAAAAAATCGTTCTAAAAATTTGTGGTGTAGTTTTATAGAAGCAGCTTTTGAAAAACACAAAACAGCAATATATACAAAAGCATGCCCAAAAGGAATGTAATGTGGCACGTTTTCCAATCTGTAGGTGTACATTCCCATCAAAATGGAGAATAAATATTCGCCAAAATAGGCAATTAAAACAGCTGCCAACATTTGTTCTTTAAGTCGTTTATTCACTCTAAAAAAAGTGATGATAAACATGATAATCATCAGAGTATTGGCATAAGACTGGGCATTTTCACTAATTTTTACCATGTAAAAACTATCTAGAAACAAGCCAACTATAAAAAACAAATACAATAATATAAGGGTTTTGTATGTTGTGTAAAAATACGATTTTGAAGCAACTACACTCATGCCACGAAAATAAGGAAACTAAACAAAAATGGCTCAAAAAAATTGAGCCATTTGTTTAGAATTTTAAAGTGAAATTATAATTGATAACGAACTCTGAAACTCACAAACCTTGGTAAAATGAAACGTTCGTTAATACTAAATGCAATAATACTTTGATTTACAGAAACATTTGAGCCAGTTGCTAATAAGTTACTTCCAACCAATTCGTATTCCCATTTGGCATCTTTGTCTTTTCTATAGGCAAATGAAGCATTTAAAATATTGAAAGAATTTACCACATTGTCATTCTGCTTTACTTCTGTAAAAGAAAAGTCAGATTTTAAAGTCAAAGAATTCCAAATGTAAGCATCAAAATCGATTCCTGTAGATTGCGTCAAACCTTTAACTGTTTGATTTCTTGCAGTGTTTTTTTGATCACTAAAATTAGCATTATACGTTAAATTAACATTCGGGGCCTTCGTGAAATTAGTACCTATTCTAGTATTAAAACCTCTTGAAATATTTTCGTTGGTGTTTTCTAGAGAGTTGATAAATTGGTAGCTTTTGTTGTAATTAAAATTACCACCTAATCTTCCAGTAATTTTTTTGATGGTTTTACTCACACTACCAAAGGCTGAAAAATTCTCATTATCCAAAGGAGAATTGATGGATGTACTACTAGAAACTACAGAGCCTGGTTCAAATATAGTGTTACTATTTACTTGATTGATTGTTTTTCTATAGTTCAATCTTGCAAAAACATTGCTATTATTGAATAAATTAAAACTTCTATAGTTTAATGTAAGATTATGAAAACTAGCATTGATTAATTCATCATTACCAGAAAAGAAAGAATTATAACTCCTAGCAACTATCCCTCTTGCAATTTGGTTCACATCGGTAAAATTAACTTGTTGTCTGTAACTGAAATTCAAGCTTTCGCTTCTTTTAAATTGCGCAACAACTTCAAACTCTGGCAACACTTGGAAAAATTTATCCTGAAAGTATTCAGTGCCATATTGTGTGTTTTGCGAATTGTAGGAATGTACCGTAAAACCAGGAGTAAAGGTAAAAATTCCTTTTTTCAAACGATATCTTACACCTGCATAAATATCAGCAAATTTATAATCCGTGTCATTGGTTGTTTGTGGATCAACAACTCCAGGAATTGTAGGGTTTGGTGTTACCTCATTTCCATTGTCTAAAATTTGGAAAAAACGGGAATTGTAATTTTGATTGCTCAAAATAGTTCCAGCCACAAAATTTAAATTACTTACCGAATTTAAGATGTAGTAATAATCTAATTTTGCATCCATTTGATTGGTTTTTACACGTCTGTCTTGTTCTAAATTATATTCTTCTAAATCTGTATTTAATCCTAAAGTTACTGCAGCAGCATCAAAACCATCATTATTACTATTTGGGTCATTCTCCAAAGAAGCTAAGTAAAATGGATCTTCATCTTGTAATAAATGCTTTACTTCTAAAGCAAAAATGCTTTTTTCACTTGCCGTGAAAAAATAACTCAAATCTTGGTTGATGGTAAAAGGAGTGGCATTTTCTCTTTCAGTAATATCACTCAAAACAAATGAATTTACATTATCTGTTCTGAATTCGTTTGAAAAACGACCTGCAATGTTATAATTCATTTGATTGTTGATGTCTTTTTTGTAAATAGACGTAAATCTAAATAAGCCCGTATTACTGGTTTGATCAGTGATATTGTCAACTACATCATCAGGCGTATTTGGATCAACATAATCAATCGTATTGATATTTCTTTGACCATTGGTATTGCTCGAAAAAATTAAAAAGCCACCTAAACTCAGTTTTTTATTGGGTGAATAACTGAAATTGAAAGCTGACAATTTGGTTTCAATTTTATTTGCATTTCTTGCATTGGCCGTTAAAAAACCAATTCCTGCATCTGCAATATTGATGTTTGTTCCGTTTGAAGGACTTTGGCTTTGAAAATTAGCGCCAAAACTTCTTAAATCTCCTCTGCTTAAAACCACTTCTCCTATATTATTGACGTCTCCAATAACGTTCAATGTATATTTTGGGGTGTAATAAAATAATTTTGGCTGAAATAGATAGAGAGATTCATTGGGAGCATCTCCAATTCCTGCAGTAACATCACCAAACCAAAAGTTCTTTTTTCCTTCTTTTAGTTTGATGTTAATGGCAACTCTGTCTTCATTATTTTGAACACCACTTAACTGACTCACATCCGAAAAGTTTCTCAACACTTGAATTTTATCAATCGCATTTGAAGGAATATTTTTAGTTGCTAATTTGGTATCACCACTAAAAAAATCTTTTCCATCAATGGTGATTTTTTCTACAACTTTCCCTTCAACTTCAATTTGTCCTGCTGCATTGACTTCTACACCTGGTAACTTTTTAAGTACATCTTCTAGTTTACGTTCTGTACCGTTTTTAAAGGAATCTGCGTTATAAGAAATGGTATCACCACTGATTGTTACTGGCATTTTTGTAACGATATTGATGCCATCCAACATGTTGTCTTCTTTCATGGTGAAATTTTTTACAATATCAGCTGTTGTGGTTTTGACGATTGTCGAAATTTCTTTAAACCCTATATAACTTATTTTAACAGTATAAGAAGTATTATTTTTTAAATCGAGTCTATAAAATCCTTTGGCATCTGAAAAACCATAGGAAGCTATTGCTTTAGAAACATCGTCAATTGCAATAACATTCGCCATCTCTAATGGCGTTCCAATAGAATCTTTTACAATTCCAGTCAGTTTTACTTGGGCAGTTGTAATACAAGTCACCATAAAAATGGCGATTACTAAAATTTTTTTCATTTGTTTGGTTTGATTATTTTTTGGCGTTGTTTACTTAGAACCTTCCTCTTCCCCCACCATTTCCTCTTCCTTGAAAACGCTCTTTCAATTCGTCAGTTTTTTCTTTGATGATTTTGTTATACTCTTCTCTATCAACTTTATCACCTTTATTTGGTTTTTGTATCTCAATTTTTTGTTCAGGATTCAACACAATTTCGGTGCATAACATAACAGTTCTATCAAAGCTTAGCTCTAAAATTAATCCTGGCAAACCCCAATATCTATCAGGACCTGCACTTACAGGAATTTGTGGAGAATACCAAGCTACAACATCAATCATTTTTGGTTCATTTTTTTTATCATCAGTTTGATTGTTGTTTCTTCTTCCAAAAATACTCCCGAAATCTATCGTTTTATCTTCTATATTCATAGTTGCTTTGTAAACAGTATAATTGCCAATTTGCTTGGTTTCAGAAGTCAGTTGCCATTGAGGTTGGTCCATTTTTTCAACGATTAAAAAACGCTTGCTAAACTGCTCAACATCTTCAATCATTTCTTTGTCTTTCAAACTTTTATAAATAGAACCTTGCCCATTACTTCTTCCCCACATTGGGCCATTCGTTCCTGGAGTTTCTAATTTTACATCTTCTTTAAAGGAACTTTCTGTTTTTGTGAAGGTAAGTGTATAGGTTTTCTCAAGAAAACTTTTCATACGATTCATCATTTGTTGTTTTTGTACCTCAGTCATTTCATTTCCAAATCTGCTCATATCCATAGTAGTTTTGGACATGTACATGGCTTTTCCTTGAAAATCTTTTTGAGCAAAAGTGGCAACAGAACAGAATGCTAAAAAGAGAATTGTTATTGATTTCATAATTTTTGATTAATTTTTGTCAAAAGTATTTTAAATACCTTCAAATTAGACTTAAAAAAAACTTAAAAGTTTAATGAGTACAAAAAATAATTAAACAAAAAATGATTTCTAACCTCCAATTTTAATCTCTATACCTTTTCCATCTCTGCTTTGAAAACGCTCCATCAACTCTTTATTCTTTTCATCACGAATTTTATCATACTCAGCTTGCGTTACAATTTTACCTTTGTCAGGCTCTGAAATAGTAATTTTTTCTGATGGATTTAGCACAATTTCTGTACAAACAATGGTAGTTTTTCCGTCATTGATTTCTAAAATCAAACCAGGCAAACCATGATAAATAGTTGGTCCATTACTTATAGGAATTTGTGGCGTGTACCAAGCTGTTGTCGTTATGGTTTCTGATTTTTTGGTTTGTTTTGTTTCACCATTTTCAACAGTCATCATCATGTTTTCAACTTCTTGTGTAAAAGTTGCTTTGTAGCAAGTATAATTGCCAATATTTTTTGTTTCGGATGTTAATTGCCATTGATAATTTGGGATGGAATCTTTGATCAAAAACGTTTTTCCCATAATTTCGGTTTTACTCACAAAACGTTTTTCTTTCAAGTTTTTAAAATACAAACTTCCTGAACCTCCACCTCCAAAAACAGATATTATTTGAACGCCACCCATGTTAGCCTGCGGATTTGGCGCATTCAATTTATCTTCTTCTTTATAACTAGAGGTTGTTTTATCAAATTCTAAAATGAAGGTTTTTTGATTAATTTTTTGAAATCGTTCTTCCAATTCTTGTTTTTGAGCTTCTGACATGTTGGAATCTCCTCCTATTTTAAAACCCGATTTTCTATTGGTTTTGTAAATGGCTTTTCCAGTAAAATCTTGAGCAACTGAGTTTAAAATAAACCCCAAAAGTGCAACTGCGATTAAGTGTGCTTTCATTATTTTTTGTTTTTATCGTTTAAATTTATGGCTAATTGTTTCATTTTTAAGACTCCTTTTTTCAATTGATCTACCAAGCTATCTATTTGATCTGATTTTCCATTGACACCAATACTGAAATTCCCTATGAGATTTTCATTTTTGATATTTTTTACAGCTAATTTTAAAGAAATAGTACTTTCAGGGTTGTTTTCTTTAAATATATCTTTAAAATCTTCCCATTTAATAGAGTCGATTTCTTCTAAAGAATCCACTGTAATTTCAATAGATTCAAAATTTGATTCTGATATTACTTTTTTTTCTTGAGAAAAAGCAATGCGCGATAAAAGTAAGAAAGAAATGATTATTAATTTTTTCATAAGGTTGTTTTTTAAATTCTTGACAAATATCTCTCAAATGAAATGTAGATTGCGTTAACGAGTGTTAACGAGTGTTAACGCACTATTTTTTTCAAGTTAACTAACTATCTTTGAGGCATGAATACCAAAAAATACCAACTTATTTTCTACTTTATTACAGCAACAATTGTAGCTACAATTGCGGTTCAATTCTTTTGGAATTATAAAAATTATGAAGAAAATAAAGAACAAAAATTTTGTAAATGTTATTTGTATGTAAATGATGTTATTAGACAAAAACACATATACGTCCCATTTATGGAAAAAACAGATGAAAATTTAGAAACTGCTACAAAAGTAGGTGTTGACATTGCTGCTAATAAAGATGCTCTAATCAACGATGTAGCCATCATAAAAGCAATTACATAAAAATATTTCATTTCGTTGGGTTTAAGTTTCTAGATACCTAAAACGCTCAAAAATATAAATAA
>ENA-OREM01000723-OREM01000723.1-marine-metagenome-genome-assembly--contig:-NODE-723-length-20173-cov-8.770153_pt1 | contig 20173 bp, 15 predicted proteins | sample MGYA00248623_ERZ508561 | MGnify/ENA primary metagenome ERZ508561 (study PRJEB26227, sample SAMN06264494) | marine metagenome | isolation source: Columbia River Estuary | place: USA:Columbia River Estuary...
TGTAAGGTGACCAAATTGATCAAGTACAACGTTATTAATATAACCCAACGTACTATTCGTAGTGTTTGCTAAATCTGACGTATTGGTATGATTAATTGTTACGTTAGCGGTTTCTCCGCCTGTACCAGCCAAAGTTTGTATAGTAATACCGTCTCCGGCAATAACTTCTCTTGCATATGCGCCAATAGTGTCAATGCCTAAAGTTACTGAATCTGGACATATAATTGTTGGCGATATCAATCAGGAAATGTTGGATGTTGGTAAAGATAGACTCATTGATGCTGGACTTTTAACAGGAGACATCGCACCACCAAGAACAATTGGGAATAATCCTAAATTACTATCAACCTTTGTAGCAACTCCTAGAGTTTTAAAGTTCGCATATGAGCTGGGTATCAATAGTAAAAATGTTGAAGTTATAGACAGCCCTCATGTAAGGCTGAGAGATAACATGAGAAGACTTCAAACATACAAAACTAATGCCTATACAAAGTATCTTGAAGACCTAATGAGTAGCTACTGTAATCACCTAAATAGACAGAGCATCATGATTAAGACTAGTGATGGAACTGGAGAAGGTATTATCGAATATGGGGATAAGTTAGGCGGACAACATATACATTTACATAGGAACTTTAAGACTTGGACAGATGATGAAAAACTATTACCGCAAATCAATAATTTAAATATAAAAATACCTAATCAAAACTTCAATTTAGGTGGTAGAAGTGGTGGTTATTGGCATAGTTCTACAAAGGAGAATAGACCAACAATTCTTATAAATGGAAATAAAACTTTAACTGCTGATTACCCATGTTCACACATCAATCTTTGCTACAAACATGAGACTAGTAATTGGTATCAAGAAGAGACTTTTCAAGAGTTAAAAGAACAAGGAAGAGAACAAGAAGATGCATACATAATTAGTGGTGTGCACAGAGACATAACTAAACTAATGGTGCAATTAATGTTCAACATAAAAGGTAAGTCTCAAGTAAGCAAGAAGTTTAATGATTGGGTGTTAGGTAGAAATGAAAATGAAAAGGACAATGCAACTAAACAGCAACGTCAATATCAAACAAGACATAACTTCAGTAATTTGGAGTTAATGCAAATGATAGAAAACAAACATGCCAAAATTAAAGATTACTTTTATAAAGGAAAGATAGCTGGACAAATAATTCAATGGGAAGAAGCTAACTTAGTTTTTAATTGTGCTGAAGAGTTTTGCAGAGTTCATGCAATAACCACTCTAACAATCCATGATGAGTTTGTTGTCGAAGAAGAACACCACTCAATGATTAAAGATTTCATGTATTCATCTGGTTATAACAAGATATGCTCTAAACATTCTTTAATGGATAGAATTAAATACATGTAGGACAAACGGAGGCGACCCGTACTGAACGCAAAACTACTCCTTTACACAATCTTGTATAAGGAGTCTCTACTTATACAGGGCTTGTCTAGTACATTAGCTTTGTTAATATAGAAACATGAGTAGCGAGTATGAAGAGTTTATGAACTCACAAACTAAAAAACCAAAGAAAGTTAAGAATGGCTTCAAGGTTTTTGAAAAAGCATCTTATTCAAAACTGAATAGTAAACAGAAAGAGAACTATAACTTTCATAGACTAGCATCTCTATTAGCGTCCTTTGGTTTTAATTGTATTTGGTTAAATGATGATGTTCATGGGGCTGACCTTTTAGCTTTATCAACAGAAGGGGATGTATTTAAGATTCAATTAAAAGGACGGCTTACATTCGATAAAAAATATTTGAATAAGAACCTTTATATGGCATTCCCAAATAGAGATGGTTTTTACATTTATCCTCACGATTTAGCTCTTAAGAGTTTTATAAAAAGGTTTGAAAAAACAAAGTCTTGGAATGATAAGGGACAATATTCTATGAAAATAGTTACAAATGCTGATTCTAAGCACATCTCAGACTATTTTGTGAATGAAGACAGCGTCTCTATATCATTCTAGTTAACGCCTTAAAAACCCTAAAAATGTTGGAATACTATATATATAGTGGGTACCCGGTGGGTGGCTCCTGCGTAGGTCAACTATGCAAGTAGAAGCAAAACATCCAAGCTTTAAGTAATTGACTATATATAGTGCATTAAAACCTATTAAAGACTGCACTGTGATTGCACAAAAGGTTTAGGATAGTACCTATATATTAAGAAAAGCTTAAGTAATTGGTGCCGGCACCAAGAGTCGAACTCGGGACCTACTGATTACAAATCAGTTGCTCTACCAACTGAGCTATACCGGCGCGGTGAGAATTTTACATTAATTAAATCATCCTTGGAACATCTTCAAGAATATATATATATAAAAATTTATATTTTTTAAGTGAAAATTTCATCAAACTTTACAGATCAATACTGCAGCCTGTTCCGCCAAGGCCACAATATCCATTTGGATTCTTGGCTAAGTATTGTTGGTGATATTCTTCAGCTAGATAATAAGTTGGAGCTAAAATAATTTCAGTTGTTATCTCATTAAGATCTTCTGCAAGGAGAATATCCTGATATTTGTTTTTTGTATCTTCACAAATTTTAAGATCTTTTTCAGATGAACAGTAAATCACTGACCTATATTGAGTGCCCTTATCATTACCTTGACGCATTCCTTGGGTTGGGTCATGACATTCCCAAAAAACTTTCAATAAATCAGATATCGATATTTTTTTAGGATTATAAATAACTTTTACAACCTCTACATGATTCGTATTTTCATAACAGACTTGTTCATATGTTGGATTTTTGATATCACCTCCAGCATAACCAACTGAAGTTAACCACACACCATCTAGTTGCCAAAATTTTCTTTCCACACCCCAAAAACATCCAGCTCCAAATATAATTTCATTGTATTCAGTCGGAGCTTCTGAGCTAAGAGAAATCCCATTTAAGTAGTGATTCATAATTTTAATAAATACCTTCTATCGATATTTCTCCATGCTCATAATTAATGATTTTATTGTTTGATAATTTAAGTTTAAGGCTGCCGTCAGCATTTATACCATCAAAAATACCTGTTTCAATAATTTTTTCGTTATGCCTTATTTTAATATTTAAATTCATATGAACGCATAGTTCATGCCATTTTTCTTCCCACGATTCTATTCCATTATCGCAAAAGTGGATATAGCTTTTTAAAATGCCATTTATTAGCTCATTTCTCATTGAGCTAACTTTAAAAGAGGATAGATCTCCCCACCATTCTTCTTTTTCTGGGTGATTTAGGTTAATTCCTATACCAGCAATATTATTAATATTAGTTCCCATTACCTCTTTTTCAATCAAAATCCCTCCAATTTTCTTTTTTGCAAGAATTATGTCATTTGGCCATTTAAGACCAACTTCTTTAGTTTTAATCATTGAATTAATGACATTTGCACATATCAGACCAACTATTAAGCTTAAAGGAGCTACATTCATAGTTTCCTTGGAATAGATAGACATATAGATATTCCCAGAACTGGGACTAGACCATGTCTTGCCTAATCTTCCTCTTCCTCTAGTTTGATGTTCTGAAATAATTATATGAAAATCTTTTTTAAGTTCAATTCTCTTACATTCTTCATTTGTTGAGTCAATGGTGTTGTAAATATCTAAATTAACCCTTTCTTTGGGGAGATCTTTTAGTATTTTTTGTTTATTTAGTATATTCAATTTAAAAAACCTGTTGACTTAAATTCATTCTAGAACAAAAATAGCTAGCTTGATATGGAGAGGTGGGTGAGTGGTTAATACCAGCAGACTGTAAATCTGCCGCTTCGGCTACGTAGGTTCGAATCCTACCCTCTCCACCATGCTAATTTCTTCAGAAATTGCACGAAAAAATAATCTAATATTTATCTCGAAAAAAGGTTGAGTTTAATACTTTTTAGAGGGATAATACGCCACCTTAAAATAGGATGCTACATATACGGGCTCATATAGCTCAGTGGTAGAGCACTTGCTTGGTAAGTAAGAGGTCACCGGTTCAAGTCCGGTTATGAGCTCCATTTTGGTAAAAAATAATTATTTCAGAGAGGCATAAAAAGATGGCAAGAGAAAAATTTGAAAGAACGCTTCCCCACGTTAACGTAGGGACAGTTGGTCACGTTGACCATGGTAAAACAACACTTACAGCTGCATTAACAAAAGTAGCTGCTGAAATATTTGGCGGAGACGCTGTTGACTTTGCAAATATTGATAATGCTCCAGAAGAAAGAGAAAGAGGAATAACAATTGCTACTTCTCATGTTGAGTATGTTTCAACTGCAAGACATTATGCTCACGTTGACTGTCCGGGTCACGCAGATTATGTTAAAAATATGATCACAGGTGCTGCTCAGATGGATGGTGCAATCTTAGTTGTTAGTGCTGCTGATGGCCCAATGCCTCAAACTAGAGAGCATATTCTATTAGCAAGACAGGTTGGTGTTCCACACATTGTTGTATACATGAACAAAGCTGACCAAAATGATGATCCTGAAATGATTGAACTTGTTGAGATGGAAATAAGAGAGCTCTTAAATGAGTATGATTTCCCTGGTGATGATACTCCAATTATTGTTGGTAGTGCTCTTAAGGCATTAGAAGGAGATACATCAGAAATAGGTGTCCCATCAGTTCAAAAACTTATTGAAACATTAGATAGTTATGTACCAGAGCCTGAAAGACCAGTTGACGGAGCATTCTTAATGCCTATCGAAGATGTGTTTACTATATCTGGTAGAGGAACTGTTGTTACTGGAAGAATTGAAACAGGTATCGTAAATACTGGTGACCCATTAGAGATCGTTGGTATCAAAGACACATCTACAACAACTTGTACTGGTGTTGAAATGTTTAGAAAATCTTTAGATGAAGGTAGAGCTGGTGAAAACTGTGGTGTCTTGTTAAGAGGTGTTGAAAGAGATGCTGTTGAAAGAGGACAAGTTTTAGCTAAACCTGGATCAATATCGCCTCATACTAAGTTTGAAGCTGAGATATATGTATTAAGTAAAGATGAAGGAGGTAGACATACTCCTTTCATGAATAACTATAGACCTCAGTTCTATTTCAGAACTACTGACGTAACGGGTGCATGTGAGCTTCCGAGTGGTGTTGAAATGGTTATGCCTGGTGATAATATCAAAATGAATATTGAACTTATTGCCCCAATTGCAATGGACGAAGGTCTTAAATTTGCGATTAGAGAAGGTGGAAGAACAGTTGGTGCTGGCGTAGTATCAAAAATTATTGAGTAATTATTGACTTTTTAGCCGAGGCCTTTGTGTCTCGGCTTACTTGTCTCTGAGGAATATGAAAATAAGTTTTAGGCCAGTAGCTCAATTGGTAGAGTACCGGTCTCCAAAACCGGGGGTTGTGGGTTCGAGACCCTCCTGGCCTGCCAAGTTTAACTTGCTGCCAAAATAGGAAATATATGGCTAAAGGATCAGCTTCAAAAATGATAGATAATGTAAAGTGGCTTGTTGCACTAGCAGTTTTTTGTGCTGCTGTAATTGGTAATAGCTACTTTGTTGAGATTGCTTTCTTATATAGAGTCTTAGGAGTTGTATTTCTATTTATTGTTGGACTTGTTGTTTTATCAATTACTGATTTTGGTTCTAATGCAATCAAGCTAATGAAAGAATCAAGAACAGAAATTAGAAGAGTGGTTTGGCCAACTCGCATAGAAACAACTCAAACATTTTTAGTGGTATTCGGTTCTATAATTGTTTTGTGTTTATTCTTTTGGGCTCTTGAATCTCTTTTAACTTTTTTAACTAAATTGGTTTTAGGTTAGTAATATGGATTGGTATGTAATACAAGCTTACTCAGGCTATGAGCAAAAAGTTAAAATAGCCCTTGAAGAGAAAATAGAGCTAAATAATTTATCTGATAAATTTGGAGAAATTTTGATACCCACTGAGCAAATAGTAGAACTTAGAGGCGGGTCAAAAAAAACTACTGAAAGAAAATTTTTTCCTGGATACATTCTAGTCCAAATGCTTCTTGAAGATGATTCGTGGCAACTAGTTCAATCAACTCCAAGGGTATCTGGTTTTGTAGGTGGCACTAAAGATAGACCGCTCCCGATATCAGAGGACGATGTCAATAACATAATAAACAGGATTGAGGTTGGCGAAGATGCACCAGCACCAAAAACTATTTATGAGCCAGGCGAAGTTGTTAGGGTTTGCGATGGACCGTTTAATGACTTTAATGGTGTTGTAGAAAGTGTTGATTATGAAAGAAACATGGTCAAGGTTTCAGTTCAAATTTTAGGAAGAGCAACTCCGGTTGATCTTGAATTTATGCAAATAGAGAAAACATAATGGCAAAAAAAGTAGCAAATATACTTAAATTACAAATTCCTGCGGGCGGAGCTAATCCTAGTCCACCTGTTGGTCCTGCTCTTGGTCAGGTTGGTGTTAATATTATGGATTTTTGTAATGCATTCAATTCTGAAACACAGAATGCAGAGAAAGGACTGCCATTACCGGTTGTAATTACTGTTTATGAGGATAAATCATTTACATTTGTTGTAAAAACTCCTCCAGCAGCTGTCTTAATTAAAAAGGCTTTAGGAATTCCAAAAGGAAGTGGTGAGCCTAATAGAGAAAAAGTTGGCAAACTCACTAGAGCCCAACTTGAAGATATAGCTAAACAAAAAGAGCCTGATTTAAATTCAAATGATATAGATGCTGCCGTATTGATTATTGCTGGTACAGCTAGAAGTATGGGAGTTGAGGTAGATTTATGAGTAAAGTAACTAAAAAACAAAAGATTATTTTAGAAAAAGTTGATCCAGAAAAAATCTATTCAATATCTGAGGCATTAGAGATAATGCAGTCAGTGAGGTCTCCAAAATTTGAAGAGTCAATAGATATAGCTATTAGACTGGGTGTTGATCCTAATAAATCTGATCAAAACGTAAGAGGTGCCGTAACACTTCCTAACAGTTTAGGTAAAGCTGTTAGCGTTGCTGTTTTTGCTGACGGTGATCAGGCTGATGCTGCAAAGGCTGCCGGAGCTGAGTATATAGGTATGGATGATTTAGCAGACAAGTTTTCTAAAGAAGAAATAAGCGTTGATGTAGTTATATCATCAAATGATGCTATGAAAGTTGTTGGTAAGCTTGGTCAGGTATTAGGTCCAAAAGGTTTAATGCCTAATCCTAAAACAGGGACCGTTACTGATGATGTTGCTACTGCTATTAATAATGCAAAAGCTGGACAAGTCAGATTTAGAACAGATAAAAATGGAATTATTCATGGAAGCATTGGCAAAGTATCTTTTGATATAGATAAAATCAAAGCTAATGCATCCGCATTATTGGAAGAATTAAAAAAATTAAAACCAGCATCTGCAAAGGGAATTTATATAGGTAATATTGCGCTTAGCAGCACAATGGGACCTGGTATAAAAATAAATTCTTCAGAGTTGGTATAAGTTTTAACTTTGTAAGCAATTACAAAGTTAGATAGTTGCGTTTACGCAGCCGTCAAAGACCGTAGGTGTCGTAAGACTTAATTTCCTACGTAGGTGGTGTTCAAATTGTAATTTTGCAATTTGTCGCCGAATGGCCGAAAGGCTTAAACAGGAGAATTGCTGTGGCGTTATCGAAAAGTGAAAAAGAAAGAATTGTAGGTGAAGTTAAAGAAGTTGCATCTAATGCATCATCTTTAGTTATTTCAGATGCTAGAGGTTTAAAAGTTAGCGAACTATCTGAAGTAAGACAAAAAGCTACTCAGTCAGGTATACATATCCAAATAATCAAGAACTCTCTTGCTAAGTTAGCATTTGAAGGAACTGATTTTGGTTGTTCAGACGAAGTACTTGTAGGGCCTTCATTATTTGCTTTCTCATTTGAAGAGCCAGGTGCAGCCGCAAAATTGCTCAAAACATATGCTAAAAACTTTGATAATTTAGAAATCAAAGCTTTGGTTGTTGAGGGGCAATTGCTTGATGGAGGACAGATAGATATTCTAGCTACTCTTCCTTCTAAAGATGAAGCTTATGGCCTCATTGCAAATGTGTTGCAAGCTCCAGTAAGTAAATTCGCTACTTTATTAAATGAAGTTCCGAGTAAGCTTGCAAGGGTTTTATCAGCAGTTCAAGACAAAAAAAAGGCTTCAGCCTAAATTATAAGGAGAATTAGAATGGCAACTAGTAAAGAGGATATTTTAAAAGCTATTGAAGAGATGTCAGTTATGGATCTTGTAGATCTTATTTCTGATATTGAAGAAAAGTTTGGTGTAACAGCAGCAGCAGCAGTTGCAGCAGCACCAGCAGCAGGTGGTGGTGGGGATGCTCCTGCAGAAGAAGAAAAAGATGCATTTGATGTTGTATTAAGTGCAGCTGGCGATCAAAAAGTTCAAGTCATTAAAGCTGTTAGAGCTATTACTGGTCTTGGATTAAAAGAAGCTAAAGATATGGTTGATGGTGCACCAAGTACTGTAAAAGAAGGTGCAAGTAAAGATGATGCAGAGGCTATGGTTGCTCAATTAACCGAAGCGGGCGCAACAGCTGAACTTAAGTAAAACTATTAAACATATAAAAATTAATTAAAAGGGCGCATTTATGTCATACAGCTATACAGAGAAGAAAAGAATAAGAAAAAACTTTGGTACCTTCAAAAAGGTTATGGACCTTCCAAACCTTATTGAAACCCAGACCAAGTCTTATTCTGAATTTTTACAAGCTGATGTGGCTCCTGAAGCAAGAAAGAAGCAAGGACTTGAAGAAGTATTCCAGTCATTGTTTCCTATTAAGAGTGTTTCAGGTAATGCTGCTCTTGAATATGTTTCATACGAACTTGGTAAAAATACTTATGATGTTCAAGAGTGTTTAATACAAGGTCTTTCTTATTCAGCACCATTAAGAATTAAAGTAAAACTTGTTCTCTATGATAGAGAGTCAAATTTTAAAGAAGTAAAAGATATCAAAGAGGGTGAAGTCTTTATGGGCGAAGTACCTCTAATGACTTCTGATGCGTCATTTGTTGTTAATGGAACAGAAAGAGTTGTTGTATCCCAACTTCATAGATCACCTGGTGTTTTTTATGATCATGATAAAGGGAAAACTCACTCATCAGGAAAAGTTTTATATTCAGCAAGAATAATTCCTTACAGAGGCTCATGGCTTGATTTTGAATTTGATCCTAAGGATATTCTATTTAGTAGAATAGATAGAAGAAGAAAAATTCCTGCAACAATTATGTTAAGAGCTCTTGATATGAGCACAGAAGAAATCCTATCAGAATTCTATGATGAGGATTTATTTACCATAGAAAAAGATGCTGTAAAACTTGCTTTAATCCCAGAAAGACTCAGAGGTGAAACTCTTCCAGTAGATCTTAAGGTCAAAAGCAAAGTTTATGTTGAGGCTGGTAAAAGAATTACTGCAAGACATATAAAAGAATTATCTAGTGCTAAAGTAAATGAAATCACCTTAGCTGAAGAATTTTTAATTGGAAAAGTCCTATCAAAAGATATTTTTAATAAAGAAACTGGAGAGGTGCTTTTTGTAGCAAATACCGAAATCGATGAAGTTGTACTAGAGGCTCTTAAAGAAAATAAAGTTAATGAAATCTCTTGCCTATTCATAAATGAGTTAGACAAAGGCCCTTACATATCAAATACATTAAGAGCAGACCCAACTTCAAACAGACTTGAGGCATTGGTAGAAATCTACAGAATGATGAGACCGGGTGAACCACCAACCAAAGATTCAGCAGATACATTATTTAATAATCTTTTCTTTAATGAAGAAAGATACGACCTATCTGAAGTTGGAAGGATGAAATTTAATAGAAGGCTAAAACTAGATTCTGAAAAAGAAAATCCACATATTCTTGATAAAGAAGACATTATCGAAGTTATGAAAGGAATTGTGAATATAAGAGATGGCCACGATATTGTTGATGATATTGATCACTTAGGAAACAGAAGGGTTAGATCTGTTGGTGAGATGACAGCAAACCAATTTAGGGTTGGTTTAATTAGAGTTGAAAGAGCAGTAAGAGAAAGACTAAGCATGGCTGAAGCTGATGAGCTTGGACCGCAAGATCTTATTAATGCAAAACCAGTTACAGCTGCCATAAAAGAATTTTTTGGATCTAGTCAATTATCACAGTTTATGGATCAAAATAATCCACTTTCTGAGATTACACATAAAAGAAGAGTTTCCGCATTAGGGCCTGGAGGTCTTACAAGAGAAAGAGCTGGGTTTGAGGTTAGAGACGTTCATCCAACTCATTACGGTAGAGTTTGTCCAATTGAAACTCCTGAGGGACCAAACATTGGACTTATAAACTCATTCGCTTCTTATTCTAGAACAAATCAATATGGATTTATAGAAACTCCATATAGAAAAGTTGTAAATGGAAAAGTTACTGATGAAATAATGTATTTGTCAGCTATTGATGAAGCAGAGCACGTAATTGCTCAGGCTAATGTTGCTCTAGATAAAAATAATAAGTTTGTAGATGATCTTGTCGCAGTCAGGCATGCAAATGAATTTGAGCTTATGTCACCTGATAGGGTTGATTTAATGGATGTATCACCTCAACAGGTTGTATCAATAGCAGCATCCTTAATACCTTTCTTAGAGCATGATGATGCAAACAGAGCTCTCATGGGATCTAATATGCAAAGACAAGCTGTTCCTGTCCTAAGAGCAGAGAAGCCACTTGTTGGAACTGGTTTAGAGTCTGTTGTTGCTAGAGATTCAGGAGTATGTATAGTTGCTAAGAATTCAGGGGTTGTTGAAAGTGTGGATGCTTCAAGAATAGTTGTTAGAGTTACTGACAAGAAATCAAAATCAGCATCGGATGTATACAATCTTGTGAAGTACACAAGGTCAAATCAAAACACTTGTATCAATCAGAGACCTATTGTTCAAATTGGAGATACTGTCAAAGCAGGTGATGTTTTAGCTGATGGACCATCAGTTGATAATGGTGAGTTGGCACTTGGTCAAAATATTCGTATCGCATTTATGCCTTGGAATGGGTATAACTTTGAGGATTCAATTCTAATATCAGAAAAAGTTGCTAGAGAAGATAGGTTTACATCTATTCACATTCAAGAAATTGTTTGTGTTGCAAGAGATACTAAATTAGGGTCTGAAGAAATAACTGCTGATATACCAAATGTGGGTGAGGGATCACTAAATAAATTAGATGAATGTGGAATTGTTTATGTTGGTGCAGAGGTTGTTCCTGGAGATATATTGGTTGGTAAGATTACTCCTAAGGGAGAAACACAACTCTCACCAGAAGAGAAACTTCTTAGAGCAATTTTTGGTGAAAAAGCCTCTGATGTTAAAGATACTTCACAAAGATCAAGCTCTAAAGGAACCGTAATCGGAGTTGAAGTGTTTACTAGAGATGGGGTTGAGAAAGATGAAAGAACTCAAGCAATTGAGCAAGATCATTTAGATCAATCAAAGAAAGATGCTGATGATGAAGCATCAGTTGTAGAACAAGCTACAAAAACTAGACTATGTGAATTACTAAAAGGTAAAAAAGCAATCAAGGGTAATGGAGTTAAGAAAGGCGAAACACTTACTGAAGAAAAACTCGAGTCGCTTGACCTTAACGACATTTTTTCTATCAGAACAGATGCAGATGGAATAAATGATGTTATAGAAGATACAGAAAAAAGCTATAACGAATATGTTAAAGATATCAAAACTAGATTTGAAGAGAAAAAAGCAAAAATAATCAGAGGGCACGATCTTGCACCTGGGGTTATCAAAATCGTTAAAGTATATTTAGCTATAAAAAGAAGAATTCAGCCTGGTGATAAAATGGCTGGCCGACATGGTAATAAAGGTGTTATTTCTGAGATTATGCCTGTTGAAGATATGCCATATGACGATAATGGAAACCCGGTTGATATCGTGTTAAATCCTCTTGGTGTTCCATCTAGGATGAACGTTGGACAAATTTTAGAAACTCATATGGGTGCTGCTGCAAAAGGCATTGGAGAAAAAATTGATTCCATGCTTAAAGCTAATGCAAAACCAGCTGAGCTTAAAGATTATCTTGACCAACTTTATAATAAAAATGCTATTAATAAAGAAGATATATCTTCATTTAATAATAGTGAAATTTTAGAATTGGCAAACAACTTAAAAGATGGTCTTCCAATTGCAACACCAGTTTTTGATGGCGCAAAGGAAAGCGAGGTAAAAGATTTACTGAAATTAGCTGATTTACCAGAGTCAGGCCAATTTACTTTATATGACGGTAGAACAGGGTCTAAATTTGATAGACCTGTAACTGTAGGTTACATGTACATCATTAAACTAAACCATTTAGTTGATGACAAAATGCATGCAAGGTCTACAGGATCATACAGTCTTGTAACACAACAGCCACTTGGCGGAAAGGCTCAGTTTGGTGGTCAGAGATTTGGGGAAATGGAAGTTTGGGCTTTAGAAGCTTATGGAGCTTCTTATACATTGCAAGAAATGCTCACAGTTAAGTCTGATGACGTAGCAGGCAGAACTAAAATGTATAAAAATATTGTTGATGGTAGTTATGAAATGGATGCAAACATCCCAGAGTCATTTAATGTTCTAAGCAAAGAAATTAAATCACTAGGTATTAACCTCGAATTAGATTCAGAAAACTAGGAGATAAAATTGAGAGACTTATTAAATTCATTAAAAACAGGGCAGGATGATTTTACAACTATATCTGCTGGCTTAGCATCTCCACAAGTTATTAAATCTTGGTCTTTCGGAGAGGTAAAAAAACCTGAAACTATTAACTATAGAACTTTTAAACCAGAAAGAGATGGTCTTTTTTGTTCAAAGATATTTGGGCCTATAAAAGATTACGAATGCATTTGTGGTAAATACAAACGTATGAAACACAGAGGTGTTGTTTGTGAAAAATGTGGAGTTGAAGTTACTCTAGCAAAAGTAAGAAGAGAAAGAATGGGTCATATTGATTTAGCAGCACCAGTTGCTCATATATGGTTTTTAAAATCATTACCATCAAGAATCGGCCTTCTTTTAAATACTACGCTTAGAGAAATTGAAAGAGTACTATATTTTGAAAGTTACATTGTTACAGACCCAGGATTAACAGAGCTTGAAAAGGGACAAATCTTAACAGAAGAAGAGTGGGTAGAAAAATATGAGGAGTTTGGTGATGAATTCTCTGCTGGGATGGGAGCTGAAGCAGTAAAAATATTACTGGAAGAGCTAGATATTAATGAAGAGATTAGAGAAATTAGAGAAGAAATTCCTCAAACTAATTCAGAGACAAAGCTTAAAAAACTTTCTAAAAGATTAAAATTATTAGAAGCATTCAATGAGTCAGGCAATAGACCAGAATGGATGATTATGGATGTATTGCCAGTTCTACCACCTGATCTAAGACCATTAGTTCCTTTAGAAGGTGGAAGATTTGCCACTTCAGATTTAAATGACTTATATAGAAGAGTTATTAATAGAAACAATAGATTAAAAAGATTATTAGAGCTAAGCGCTCCAGAAATTATTGTTAGAAATGAAAAAAGGATGCTTCAGGAATCTGTAGACGCATTGCTAGATAATGGCAGAAGAGGAAGAGTAATTACAGGCACTAATAAACGTCCATTGAAGTCACTAGCTGACATGATTAAAGGTAAAGGTGGAAGGTTTAGACAAAACCTATTAGGAAAAAGGGTTGACTACTCAGGAAGATCTGTAATTGTTTCAGGGCCAAATTTAAAACTTCATCAATGTGGTCTTCCAAAGAAAATGGCATTAGAGCTTTTCAAACCATTTGTATATGGAAAACTTGAGCAACGTGAACTTGCTACAACTATAAAGGCTGCAAAAAAACTTGTTGAAAGAGAAACCCCTGAAGTATGGGAGGTATTAGAAGATGTTATAAGAGAGCATCCTGTAATGTTAAACAGAGCACCAACGCTGCATAGATTAGGCCTTCAGGCATTCGAACCAAAATTAATCGAAGGTAAAGCAATTCAGTTACATCCTCTTGTTTGTGTTGCTTTTAATGCTGATTTTGACGGTGACCAAATGGCTGTCCATGTTCCTCTCACACTTGAAGCCCAGCTTGAAGCTAGAGCTTTAATGATGTCCACAAATAATATTTTATCACCTGCTGACGGCTCCCCCATTATTAACCCAACTCAAGATGTTGTTCTTGGTCTTTATTACATGACAAGAGATAACGCCACCGCTTCAGGAGGAGGTAGAGTTTTTAGTGATCCTGATGAAGTTTTAAGAGCATATGAGACAGAAACTTTAGATGTTCACTCATCTATTAAGGTTAGAATTACAGATGAGAATGGAGACAAATCTATACATGAAACCACTGTTGGTAGAGTTTTAATTTGGAGAATTACTCCAGATGAAGTCGGTTTTGAAAATATTAACAAAGTTTTAAATAAGAAATTAATCTCAAAACTTGTTGATATTTCTTATAGAAAAGCTGGACTAAAGAAAACTGTTATCTTTGCAGATCAATTAATGTATTTAGGATTTGATTTTTCTACTAGATCAGGCTCTTCAATTGGTGTAAATGATTTTGTAATACCAGAAGAAAAAGCCAAAATTATCGATGACTCTGAAAAAGAAGTTAAAGCAATTGAAAAACAATTTGACTCCGGCTTAGTAACACGTGGTGAAAGATATAATAAAGTTATTGACATATGGTCTAGAGCAAATGAACAGGTTGCAAAGGCTATGATGGAAAAAATTAGCACTGAGACTGTTGAAACTCCAGATGGTAATAATGTTGAGCAGTCTTCTTTTAATTCTGTATATATATATGCAGATTCGGGTGCAAGAGGCTCACCAGCTCAAATCAGACAGTTGTCTGGCATGAGAGGGTTAATGTCGAAACCTGATGGATCAATTATTGAGACTCCTATCACTGCGAATTTTAGAGAAGGTCTCTCAGTTCTTCAGTACTTTATTTCTACTCATGGAGCTAGGAAAGGACTTGCAGATACAGCATTAAAAACTGCTAACTCTGGATACCTAACAAGAAGGTTATGTGATGTATCTATGGATTCAGTTATTAATATCGATGACTGCGGTACTGAAAATTCCATAACCGTGACATCAATTATTGATGGTGGTGAAATCATTCAAGCCCTAACAGACAGAATATTAGGAAGGGTTATTGCTGAGCCTATCTATGACACTGATGGTAATGAGTTATTCGCTAAAGATACCATGCTAGATGAAGATGCTGTTGATTTAATTGAATCATTAAATTTGGCATCACTTAAGGTTAGATCTCCAATGACATGCGAAGCATCAATTGGTGTTTGTTCAAAGTGTTATGGAAGAGATTTAGCAAGAGGACATTTAGTGCACAGAGGTGAGGCAGTTGGAGTAGTAGCAGCTCAGTCAATTGGGGAGCCTGGAACACAGTTAACCATGCGTACTTTCCACATTGGTGGTGCCGCATCCAGCTCGTCAGAAGACAATGCTATATATAATAAGAATGCAGGTGCTGTTTCATATTCAAGTGATATGAAAACTGTTACTAATAAAGATAAACTTGAAGTTGTAGTTTCAAGAAATGCAATGTGTACCATCACAGACATTAATGGAAAAATAACAGAGCAATATAAAGTTCCTTATGGTGCAACTCTTGAGGTAGATGATGCTGCAGACTTAACTGATGGTATTAAAATCGCTTCATGGGATCCATATACAAGACCTATTATTGCAGAAGCTTCCGGTAAAGTTAAATTTGTAGATATTGAAGACGGCGTTACTGTTAGAGAGCAATTAGATGAGTTAACAGGGTTATCTAGTATTGAAATAATTGAAGTATCAGATAGACCTACAGCTGGAAGAGATATGTCTCCAAAAGTACTAATTCAGGACTCAAAAGGAAAAACACTTCTTATGGGTGAATTTAAAGCACCTGCTGAATATCCACTTCCTGCTGGCGGCCTAGTAAATATTGCTAATGGTCAAAAAATTACTGCTGGTGAAGTGATTGCTAGAATGCCATTGGTTGCTTCTAAAACTAAAGATATTACAGGTGGTCTTCCAAGAGTGGCGGATTTATTTGAAGCTAGAAAACCAAAAGATGCTGCCGTATTATCTGAAGAAACTGGAATTATTTCTTTTGGTAAAGAAACAAAAGGAAAAGTAAGATTAGTAATTACGCCAGAAGGCGCAACTAAAAAAGCACAGAATACAGAAATGCTTATTCCTAAGCATAGAACATTATCTGTTTTTGAAGGTGAAAGAATCACTAAAGGAGATATCATTTCAGATGGACCATACAGTCCTCACGACATCCTTAGGCTAAAAGGCATTCCTGCTCTTACTAATTTCATTGTTAATGAGATTCAAGATGTCTATAGACTACAAGGCGTATCGATTAATGATAAGCATATTGAAACTATATTAAGACAGATGCTAAGGAAAGCATTAATTTTAGATGGTGGAGATACTAAGTTTATTCAAGGTGATCAAGTTAGCTATGCAGAACTTAAAGAAGAAAATGAAAAGATAGAGTCTGCTGGAAAAAATCCAGCTGAATTTGATAGAGTGTTGCTTGGAATTACAAAAGCATCTCTTGCTACTGATTCATTTATCTCTGCTGCTTCTTTCCAAGAAACAACAAGAGTTTTAACAGAAGCTGCAGTTACTGGCAAAAAAGATCACTTAAGAGGACTTAAAGAAAATGTTGTTGTTGGAAGACTGATTCCTGCTGGAACAGGTATGGAATTCCATGACAGACTGAAGAATAAAAAACAATTTGACCTTGAGGAACAAACCTTATCTGCTGATGACATAGAGGCAGCATTAAGACAAGAACTTCAAGAAAATGAGGAATAGTGTTGACCGCAACTAATCTGCTCTATAAAATCGCGGCCTAACTAAAATAAAATATTATGGCAACAGTAAATCAATTATTAAAAAAGTCTAGAAAACCAAAAGTTAGAAAGACAGATGTTCCTGCATTAAATGCATGTCCTCAAAGAAGAGGAGTGTGCACTCGTGTTTATACAACAACTCCTAAAAAACCTAATTCAGCATTAAGAAAAGTCTGCAGAGTTAGATTAACTAGTGGATATGAGGTTACTTCTTATATAGGCGGTGAAGGCCATAATCTTCAAGAACATTCATTAGTCTTAATAAGAGGTGGAAGGGTTAAAGACCTTCCAGGTGTTAGATATCATACTGTTAGAGGAACATTGGATACCTCAGGTGTTGCAAATAGAAAACAAAGAAGATCTAAATATGGAGCAAAAAAAGGTAAATAATTATGCCAAGAAGAAGAAGTCCCGAGAAGAGAAAAGTTTTACCAGATCCTAAGTATAAGGATGTAATTCTTGCTAAGTTTATGAATAACCTTATGAAAGATGGTAAAAAATCTGTAGCAGAAAAAATTGTGTATGGAGCCTTTGATCAAATTACTAAAACCTCCAAAGAGGAACCCCTTGATGTTTTTATGAAAGCATTAGAAGAGGTTAGTCCAGTTGTTGAGGTTAAATCAAGAAGAGTTGGAGGGGCTAATTATCAAGTGCCTATAGAAATTAGGCCATCAAGAAGACAGGCTCTGGCTATGAGATGGATTGTTGATGCTGCTCGTAAGAGAAGTGAAAAATCAATGAATTTAAGATTAGCTGGAGAATTAATGGATGCTTCTCAAAAAAAAGGTTCAGCAGTCAGAAAAAGAGAAGATGTGCACAAAATGGCTGAAGCTAATAAAGCCTTCTCTCACTTTAGATTTTAAAAAAATTATTCAATTATAAATTATGGCAAGACAAACTGTTTTAAATAAATATCGCAATGTTGGTATATGTGCTCACGTTGATGCTGGCAAAACAACAACAACTGAAAGAGTTCTTTTTTATACAGGTCTTTCGCATAAGATAGGTGAAGTTCATGATGGTGCTGCTACCATGGACTGGATGGAGCAAGAGCAAGAAAGAGGTATCACCATTACTTCAGCGGCTACAACTTGTTTTTGGAGTGGAATGGAACAACAGTTCCCCCAACATCGCATCAATATAATTGATACTCCTGGTCACGTTGATTTTACTATTGAGGTTGAGAGATCTCTTAGGGTTCTTGATGGAGCGGTGGTTGTTTTCTGCGGAACTTCAGGTGTAGAACCTCAATCAGAAACTGTTTGGAGACAAGCGAATAGATACGAAGTGCCAAGAGTTGTTTTTGTTAACAAAATGGACAGGGCCGGTGCAAATTTTGAAAGAGTTGTAGATCAAATTAAGACTAGACTTCAGGCTAATATTATTCCTATTCAGTACAACATAGGCGCAGAAGAAGATTTTAAAGGTGTCGTTGATTTAATTAATAATAGAGCAATTTACTGGAACGAAGACGATCAAGGTCTTACATTTGATTCTAAAGAAATACCAGATGAGCTTGTTGATAAATGTGCACAGTTAAGAGAAGAAATGGTTGAAGCTGCAGCTGAAGCGAATGAAGAATTAATGGATGCATACCTTGAATCTGGTGAGTTGTCTGTTGAGCAAATTAAAGAAGGCCTTAGAATCAGATCGCTTGCAAACGAGTTAATAGTTGGTTTATGCGGATCAGCTTTTAAAAACAAGGGTGTTCAGGCAATGTTAGATGCCGTTGTAGAGTTTTTACCTGCGCCTGATGAGGTCAAAGCCATTACCGGAGTTATACCAAATAATAGCCAGGAAGACGAAGTTGAAGATTCAAGAAAATCTTCAGATGATGAGCCTTTTTCAGCTCTAGCTTTCAAGATAGCCACCGATCCGTTTGTTGGCACATTAACTTTTATTAGAGTTTACTCCGGAGTTCTTTCGGTTGGTGATGCAGTTACCAATTCAACAAAATCTAAAAAAGAGAGAGTTGGAAGAATGGTACAGATGCATTCAAACAACAGAGAAGAAATAAAAGAAGTAAGAGCTGGTGATATAGCTGCATGTATTGGATTAAAAGATATTACAACGGGTGACACTTTATCTGACATAAATAAACCAATTGTGTTAGAAAGAATGGATTTTCCTGAGCCTGTGATCTCTGTTGCAGTTGAACCAAAATCAAAACCAGATCAAGAAAAAATGTCTTTGGCATTAGGTAAATTAGCACAAGAAGACCCATCTTTCAGAGTTGCTAGTGATGAAGAGTCTGGTCAAACAATTATTTCTGGAATGGGTGAGCTTCACTTAGATGTTCTTGTAGATAGGATGAAAAGAGAATTTTCAGTAGAGGCTAATATTGGAAAACCGCAAGTTGCATATAGAGAAACTATTAAAGAATCTGTTGAAGTTGAGGGTAAATTTGTTAGGCAGAGTGGAGGTAAAGGTCAATATGGCCATGTTTGGTTAAAACTTGAACCACTTGGACTAGATGATGAATATGAATTTGTAGACAAGATCGTTGGTGGTGTAATACCTAAAGAATATATTCCTGCTGTAAATAAAGGCATTCAAGAACAAATGCAAAATGGTGTCATTGCAGGATATCCTCTGCTTGCTTTAAGAGCAACTTTATATGATGGATCTTTCCACGATGTTGATTCAAACGAAATGGCATTTAAAATTGCTGGCTCTATGGCACTAAAAGAAGGAGCAAATAAAGCTAAACCTGCTCTACTTGAACCTGTAATGAAGGTTGTTGTAGTTACCCCTGAAGAGCATATGGGAGATGTAGTGGGTGATTTGAATAGAAGAAGAGGTATTATCCTAGGAATGGAAGACATCACTTCAGGCAAAGAAGTTTCATCTGAAGTTCCTCTTGCTGAAATGTTTGGTTATGCAACTGACCTTAGATCTGCAACTCAAGGAAGAGCAACATTCACTATGGAATTTACAAAGTATGGTGAAGTTCCAAACAACATTGCAGAGGGTTTAAAAACCTCATAAATATAAGTTTAAAAACTGTCTAATATTGTTGACAGTATAGCTAGTGGGAGCTTAGAATACGCCACATTTTGCGATTAGCAAAATAATAAAATTTTATAAATTATAGGATAAACAAGGAAAAATGGAGAATCAATCAATCAGAATTAGGCTTAAGGCTTTTGATTATAGACTGATTGATGCTTCAGCTAAATTAATAGTAGAAACTGTTAAAAAAACAGGAGCTATAATTAATGGACCAATTCCTCTACCTGTTAAAAAAGAAAGAACAACAATATTAAAATCTCCGCACAAAGATAAAGATGCAAGAGACCAATATGAGATT
>ENA-OREM01000727-OREM01000727.1-marine-metagenome-genome-assembly--contig:-NODE-727-length-20091-cov-5.488608_pt1 | contig 20091 bp, 15 predicted proteins | sample MGYA00248623_ERZ508561 | MGnify/ENA primary metagenome ERZ508561 (study PRJEB26227, sample SAMN06264494) | marine metagenome | isolation source: Columbia River Estuary | place: USA:Columbia River Estuary...
GCCCAAAGCGAGGCCTTAATACCGTATACCCAATACCTACAAAAGTTGGCGCCGTACTTACAACAAGGCATCATGGAAAGCAATGGCAAAAGCGTAGGCCGAGACGGGAAGGTAGTAAGTTACCAAACCGGAACCATCATTTGGGGCGAGCCCGGTACCAACTCGCAACATGCCTTTTTTCAGCTCATCCATCAAGGCACCAAACTTATCCCGACCGATTTCATTGGTTTTAAAAAATCTTTGCACGGCAATACCGACCATCACAACAAACTCATGGCCAACTTTTTTGCCCAAACCGAGGCCCTGTTGGTAGGTAAGGCAGATGCCAACCCATTTAAGGTGTTTGAAGGCAACAAACCCACCAACACCTTGCTTATTGAGCAACTCACGCCCAAAAGTTTGGGTGCGCTCCTTGCGCTCTACGAACACAAACTGTTTGTACAGGGTGTAATTTGGAATATTTTTAGTTACGACCAACCTGGTGTTGAGCTAGGAAAGGTACTCGCCAACAGCATCCTCTCCGACATTACTCAAGGCAGCCCGTCGGCTCACGATGCCTCCACTACTTTTCTTTTGCAGCATTATTTGCAGTAAAACTTCTACGTTATGAAAAAACCACTACACTTCCTATTGCTTGCGCTTTTGGTCTCATTTGGCTATACTGCTCAGCAAACCATCAAAGTCAGTGAGCAAGCCAAAATGACTTTCAACCGCTATGATCAAACTTTTTTGCTCATAGACGACTCGCTTGGCTATTACACTTATTCGTTGGCTAAAAAGGTGTGGGAGCGCCACCCTATGCAAGTTGCAGACCTCACTATGGATTTCAAAACTTTCTTAGGGCGTTTTTATCCATTAGCTGTCAATAAAAACCAATATTATTTTGTGTTGGATGGCTGTGGTTTGGTTTACGAATTGCGCAATGGTAAGCTTTATCGGAAAGATCAGAGCTACGATCAGAAAAACCAGTATGCTGCTGCCATGTATGAATACCAACACAGAGTCTACATGTTTGGAGGTTACGGATTGTTTAGAGTAAAAAATACGCATTCGTATTACGAACCAACCAACAAAGAATGGTTCGAAGTTGAACGCAGGTCCAAAGAAATTCCTTCTGATCGAACTTCGGCATTCCGCATCAAACAGAACAACGAATTATTTTTGCTGGGTGGCCTAGTTCAGCACTACAACAAAACATACAAACTCAATGATATTTGGAACTTCAATCTCAAGACGAGAAGATGGCAGCAAGTGGGCGAACTTTCACCAATGCTCAATAGGCAATTACAATTAAGAGGTTCCATTCCCAACAAAGATTACAGCATTTTTACTTTTAACGGCAAATTAAACATTTTATATCCGGGTAAAAATAAATTTGAAACCTATACCTCTCCATTTTATTTGAACATTAATAGGATGGTGCCTAGCGCAGACCAAAAATACATCCTAGTTGCCCGTCATAACTCCAATAGCCCGCAAACGCTCTATGTAAGCGTTAAACCTAAAAAACAGGTACTTTTTGGCCTACCAAAAGCCAACTACCTCTATAAACCAATATCTGTATTTAAAAAGGTGCCTTTTGTGAATTACCTATGGATGTCCATGATTTTAAACATCATCTTATTTGCACTCTTGTTCTATATCCGCAGGCTCACCAAAACAGCGTGGTATAAGCCCAAAAACCCGGTTTTGCATCAAACAGAATTCTCTGACCTAGAATGGGAAATCTTACTTTTAATTCGCAAGCAAGGGGAGTTAGAACTTTCTGCCCTGAATACTTATTTTGACAACGAAGGTTTGTCCTATGAAACGCTTAAAAAGCGTCGAGAAAGTTTCTTAAAGGCCCTTCGCATCAAGCTAGCGCTGATTACCAGAAGAAATGTAGAAGACCTATTGTCAGAAAGCAAGCACCCGCTTGATAAGCGAATGAAGATTATCAAGTGGAATGATGAGCTGACTATTGCACAAGAAGACAGTGGAAACTAGGATTTCCTTATTCTTTTTTGGTTTTAAAGCCCTTTGTCAAATGATTATTGCGACCTTTGTAATTAGAATTCAAGCAACTCTCCAACTATGGATCTCTACAAACTACTAGTCCTTTTCTTATTCTTTTGGGGTGGTTTTATCTTTACTTATTACCTCACACCTGTAGTCATACAAGTTGTCAAGGTCAAACGTCTCTATGAAAAGCTTTCAGAACGCAGCTCGCATTCCGTTCACATTCCTAGTTTTGGTGGGGTGGTCTTTTTTGTGGTTTTCATTCTCGCTATTTCTTTCTCTGAGCAGTTCTTCTTGACCTTCAGAGCAGAATATTTCGTACCTGCAGCTACGGTCATGTTTGTAGTTGGGCTCAAAGACGACCTTACCGGTATTTCACCTCTCAATAAAATCATTGCTCAAATCATTGCCACTACCATCTTATTTCTCAGCGCCGATTTTCAGATTACCAACCTGCACGGTTTCTTAGGTATTCATACTATAAGCCCTTGGGTGGTCATGCCGCTCTCTTATGCAGTGATCATATTCTTTATAAATGCCTACAACCTCATCGACGGCATAGATGGCCTTGCGGCTGCTCTTGGCAGCGTCTTTTTCACGGCATTTGGCATCTTGTTCTATCAGCTACAAGACTGGGGAGCCCTCATGGTTTGCGTTGCTATGGTGGGTATGTTTATTGCCTTTCTGCGCTACAACCTGTCCTCAGATAAGAAGATCTTTATGGGAGATACCGGCAGTTTATTTATTGGTTTTGTATTGGTCAGTATGGTTATTGTACTGATGAGTTCAGACTATCCGAAGCGCATTGAGCATCTTGCCCCGGCCAATTTCGGCCTTTTTCTGATTGCGGTGTTGTACGTTCCGATTTTTGATTCTATCCGTATTTTTGTAACTAGAATTAAAGAAGGCCGTTCGCCATTTTCACCAGACCGCAACCACATCCATCACCTCCTCATGGATGCGTATCAACTCTCCCACATCCAAACTACCTCGCGTATCCTTATCTTTGCCATGAGCATGCCGCTAATTCTATGGGGTCTTTCTTTTTACATATCACATTTTTGGTTGGTCATTTTTCTTTTGGTCAAAAGTGCGGGTTTGTCGTATTATTTGCACTGCCTACGCCGCAAGATATTAGTCTCCTAATTTGTGTCATCTAATTTGAATAGCGTAACTTTACGATGCAAAAAAATTATGAAGTTATTTTTCCAAAATAAATACTTAGGCTTATTAGCTCTTTTATTAGTCGTCCTGACCTCGTGCAAAACGCGCGAAAAGCTCGTGTATTTGCAACAAGGCGACGCTAGCCAAGTTCAAGCCAACTACCAACCGCTGCTGCGCACCGATGATCAACTCCTCATTCAGGTAGGGGGTGCAGACATGGAAGCTTTGGCGCCTTTTCAGTTTTACTACAGTACCCAACAAAATCAAATGAATGGCTTGCAAGGTATGCAAGCCCTGCAAGGTATTACGTATTTAATTGATGTCAATGGCAATATTAATTTTCCGGTTTTGGGCTTTGTAAAAGTTGCAGGCCTTACCCGTTTGCAAACCATTGAACTACTACAAAATGAATTACAAAAATATGTAGAAGGTGCAGTTATCAATGTGCAAATTGTTAATTACAAATACACCGTCTTGGGCCAGGTGCGTACGCCGGGTGTATACAAAATACCAACCGAACGCTTTACCATTCTAGAAGCTCTTGGCCAAGCCGGCGACCTCTTACCAACTGGGGTGCGCCAAAATGTGTTGGTAGTCAGAGAAGAAAATGGCCAGCGCCAAGAATTCCGCCTAGACCTGACTCAAAAAGATTTATTTGCCTCACCAGCCTACTACATCCATCAAAACGATGTCATTTACGTAGAACCAAACTTTACAGGCCAATTCTCTGGCACCAACGTGCAGGTTTTCACCCAATTGGGAACTACGGCACTTTCTATCTTACTTTCTGTATTTACCCTTCTTTCACTTAGTAAATAATGCAAAACGAGCTCGGACCCAACCAGTCAGCAACAGAAGCCACAGAAGAGCAGGGCTTCAACATCAAAGAGTTATTAGAGCGTTATTTGCACTACTGGCCTTGGTTTGTGCTCAGTACAGTCCTTGCTTTGTTTGTTGCCTTCGGAATTTTGCGCTACACGACCAGAATTTATGAGAGCAATGCAACAGTTTTATTTCACAGATCAGAAGAAAAGGCCATAGAAGGCCTATCGGTATTATCTCAATTGGGCCTAGGAGAGCAAAATAAAAAGTTGGGCAACGAAATGATGCTCATGAAAACGCCTGCAGTGCTCAGTAGGGTAGTGAAGGAGCTACAATTGAATATTGTATACATGGTTGTGGGCCGTCGCAGCGGTAAAGAACGTGAAGCCTATCAAAAGGAAGTTCCTTTCGAGCTGCAATTTGTTGGTCCGGACTCACTCTTTGAAGACTTAGAGGCACAATTTCAGCTCAAATGGCTCAACAATACCCATTATGAGCTCACCCTTAATGAAACTGAATATATCGGCAAACATGCTTTCAATATTCCAGTTTCTACGGGAGAAGGCGTGATACGAATTCGCAAGAAAAGACGCATGCACCCTTCCTATTTTGGGCAAGAGTTTAAAATCAATGTAAGCCCACAAAAGGAGATGGTCTTGTTTTTGCAAGAAGAGCTCAAAATTGAAGCCCCAGATAGCAAAACCAATAGTTCTGATGTGGTGAATTTAGCCATTCAAGGGCCGGTCATCGAAAAGAACAATCAAATTTTAGAGGTCCTCATCAAAGCCCACCGCGAAGAAAAAATCCATGATGACAACGAAATTGCTGCCAAAACCAGCGCCTTCATCAATGAGCGCATGGGAATTCTCGCTACTGAACTCGGAGATGTAGAAAAAGATGCAGAAACCTTTAAACAACAACATGCTATTGTAGATGTCCTTACCGATGGGCAAAGTTTTGTAGTTAAGCGTGATGCCCTAGAGCAACAGTTGCTTACGGTTAGTGTGCAACTGAAACTTGTCGAATATCTCCAAGAATTTATCAAAAACCGCAACAACGCCTTCGAATTATTGCCTGCAAACTTAGGTTTTGAGGATCAGGCTTTGGTAGAAATCACGGCTCAATACAACAAACTTTTGCTGGACCGCCAACGCATGCAAAAAACATCTAAAGCGGGCAATCCTCAACTCTTGCGCATCGAAGACCAATTAGAAGGGCTAAGGGCATCTTTGAATGGTGGTGTTGCCGCCAATATTTCTCGCTTGAAAATTACGCTTGCCAATCTTAAAAAAGCCAATGAGGCCTATGAAGCACAAATTGCAAACATTCCTTCATATGAGCGCACCTATCGCGACATAGACCGCCAACAAAAGATCAAAGAAACACTTTACATCTTCTTGTTGCAAAAACGCGAAGAAAACGAAATCAAGACAGCAGCAGCTGTTGGCAATACCAAAGTAATCATTGAGCCTAATTGCAGCGGCATTCCTATTTCTCCGAAGTCATCTATTATTTACTTAGCAGCATTATTATTGGGCTTGGCTTTGCCCGTTGCAGTAATTTACATCCGTATGCTCTTTGATACCAAAGTGCATAGCCTTCAAGATTTGGCAAAATTCAAAATTCCTGCGCTAGGTGAGATTCCAAAGGGAGATGACAACGAACGTGCCATTGTGGTTACGAAAAATTCACGTACTCACATTGCTGAGGCCTTTAGAATGGTTCGTACCAATTTGGCCTATATGCTAGAGCAAGATGCGGGCGGTTGCAAGACCATTATGCTAACGTCGAGTATTTCCGGAGAAGGCAAGACATTTATCTCCATCAACATTGGTCATGCCCTGGCACACACGGACAAAAAAACCTTAGTGCTTGGTCTTGACCTCAGAGCCCCTAAGATTTCACGCTACCTAGACATCAGTAAAACGACGGGTGTCACCAACTATATTGTCAATCCTGAGCTTACTTTTGACGACCTCGTTATCTCAGACCCTGGCAATGCCAATCTGGATTACATCATTTCAGGAGATATACCACCTAACCCCTCTGAATTGATCTTGCGACCGCGCTTGGTAGACATCATTTCAGAAGCCAAAAAGCGCTATGACTACATCGTCATTGATACCGCTCCGCTGGGCATGGTTTCGGATGCCTTACACGTTAATCAATATGCAGACTTGGTGGTCTATGTAGTGCGCGCCGAGAGGCTCGATAAACGCATGCTAGGAATTCCAGCAGGTCTCTACCATGACAAAAAAATACCTAACATGTCTGTACTGGTCAATTCTACGGATATGTCCAAAAAAGGCTATGGCTACGGATCAGGCTATGGTTACGGCTATGGTTACGGCTATGGTTACGGCTATGGTTACGGCTATGGAGCTGCCTATGGAGATTCTGAGTATTTTGATTCGCAAAGCAAGAAAAAATCAAAGCTGCGTAAATTCTTAGAAAAATCATTTCCGTTGCTGCGCAAGCTAACTAAGCGCTTTGGCAAGTAAGCGAAGAAAAAGATTTAATGCTATCAAAACAATGAAGCCCCACTTCGGTGGGGTTTTTTGTGCAGCTTCATTCCTTTTTCAAATATTAAAACATAAAAAAAGTATTATTTTTTGCGATTTAAAACACATTAAAATATAATATTTTGCGATTAGAAGAAGGTATTTGCTTAACTTTACGTAAAAAAAGATGATCAAACGCATACTTTATGATGAGTTGAGGGCTAGGCTAAATCAGCATAAAGCGCTCATTCTTTTAGGTCCAAGGCAGGTGGGCAAAACAACACTTATCAATACCTTATTGTCTGATAAAAATGTGTTGTTTTTGAATGGCGATGATCCGACTGTTCGGTTGCTCTTGGCAAATATAAATACAGAACAGCTCAAACAACTTATTGGTGTGCATCTGTATGTATTTATAGACGAGGCGCAGCGAATCGAAAATATTGGTCTCACATTAAAGCTCATTACAGATCAAATCACCACTTGTCAGGTATTGGTAAGTGGCTCTTCCGCTTTTGAACTGAGAAATATAACCAATGAACCACTTACCGGAAGAAAATGGGAATATCAACTTTTTCCAATTTCTTGGCTAGAGTTCGAACAATACGTGGGTTACTTAAAAGCAGAACAACAATTAGAATTGCGTTTGATATATGGATTTTATCCAGAAGTACTCACACATCCCGGAGAGGAACGTGAACTACTCATGCAGTTGTCAGAAAGTTACCTATACAAAGATTTATTTGCATTAGGAGGTAAAGTAAAAAAGCCAGAATTACTGCCTAGAATATTACAAGCGCTCGCATTTCAAATTGGTAATGAGGTGTCTCATCATGAAATTGCACAGTTAATAGGTGCCGATAACCAGACAGTTACCCATTACATTGACTTGCTGATTAAAAGTTATGTCATTTTTCCACTTCACAGCCTTAGTCGCAATTTGCGCAACGAAATCAAGGCTAAAAAGAAATATTATTTTTATGACAATGGCATACGCAATGCAGTTATAGGAAATTTTGCTGCGCTACAGATGCGCAACGATATCGGTGCACTTTGGGAAAATTTTTTAATTGCAGAAAAGAAAAAAGCAAATCATTACCAAAGGCTGCATACCAATTCTTATTTTTGGAGAACAACCGCCCAGCAAGAAGTTGACTACATTGAAGAAATCGACGGTCAAATAACTGCTTATGAATTTAAATGGAATCCGAAGGCAAAGTTTCGGATTCCAAAGACCTTTTTAAATGCTTATGATACACATGTTATTAAAGTTGATCGTTCAAATTTCAGGAGCTTTTTATCACAGCAAGAAGCGCCCTGATCTTGCGTTCACCGTACTTATTGTATTTTTTGCGTTCACTCCTGTCAAGGCCCAAGTATCTGGCTCAGAAGCACTCGCCATCCCGGTGGTGGGTATCCACTACGGTGGAGCCTTCACAGGTGGAGACCTCGCAGCGCGCTATGGTTATTTCAACCGCGTGGGTTTTACGGCGGGCTACAAACTCAAAAGCAATTGGAGTTTTGGCATCGAATCCGATTTTTGGTTCTCGGACAACGTGCGCCTCACCGGTCTATTTGATCATCTGGTAGACAACGCTGGTCATATCACCAATGATTTGGGTCTACCAGCATCCGTACTTGTATATCCCAGAGGAGTGCATATTAATGCTTATGTCGGTAAGTTATTCCCGGTCAATCAAAGTAACCGCAATAGCGGTATTTTAGTACAGCTTGGCGGAGGCTACATGCTGCACAGATTGCGCATAGAAACCAATGACAACGTTGTCCCCCAAATAGAGCTCGATTACAAAAAAGGCTACGACCGCCTCTCTACTGGGCTTAATACCCAACAATTTGTGGGCTATTCCTTTCTCAACAACCGCGGCTCTACGAGTTTCTACGCAGGCCTTTATTTTCAGCAAGGCTTCACCTACAACCGCCGCACCATTAATTTCGACGAGCCAACTGTCCCGGTATCCACCGCACGCCGCCTCGACCTCCAAACAGGCTTTAGACTGGGCTGGTATATTCCATTTTATTCAGCTGAACCAAGGGAATATTATTATAATTAATAAGTGTGAGTATCGTTCTGTTATTGTGAAGATTTTTCCTTGCAATTTTAGAAACTTATAAGTTACATTTATTATTTTTGTATGAATATACGAGAGGTTGTCGCTTACGGACCATACTTTCAAGATTTTTTAAATACTTTACCTGTAAGGGTTCAAAATAAGATTTTTAAGATTATTGAAGCAGTTGAGGTTCTGGAAAGAGTCCCAAGTCAATATTTGAAGGCTATATCTGGAGCCAGAGGATTATATGAAGTTAGGATACAATTGGGATCAAATATTTGGAGGATATTTTGTTTTTTAGAAAATGAACGTCTCGTAATTTTACTGAATGGGTTTGTAAAAAAGTCAAAAAAACGCCAAAAGGGGAAATAAGGTTAGCTATGGATTTAATGAATAGATATCATGAAGAAAAATCACGAACATAAAATAGTTTCCTGGAAACAAATTAAAGATGATGTTTATGGAGAGCTTGGCACCGAAAGAAGAGATAGCTTAGAGCGAGATTTTGAATCTTTTAAAATTGGTATTCTTCTGAGAAAGGCCCGCGAGGATAAAAATCTAACCCAAGAACAACTCGCACATCTCGTACAGAAAAAACGAACCTTTATTTCAAGACTCGAAAATGACGGGAGTAACATGACGCTTAAAACACTTTACGATATTGTGGAAAAAGGATTAGGCGGCAAAGTTCAAATTTCCATCCAATTCGATTAATTTCACACATTCATGGGTTTGTGTTACACCTATCTGATTTCCCTTTATAGCCTACTTCTCAAGTGCGCGGCCCTTTGGCACCCGAAAGCCAAAGCGCTAGTTCGGGGTCGGAGTGAGACTTGCACAATCCTTCTAAAAATAGCAAAATCGGAGCACAAACGCTATTGGTTTCACTGTGCATCTTTAGGTGAATACGATATGGCACTGCCTTTAATGAAGGCTTGTTTGGAGGCCAACCCCGATTTAGAAATTGTAGTGAGTTTTTATTCACCATCTGGCATGATGCATTACCATAAAAGGGGCTTTGTACCGGCTGCAGTTTTTTACCTACCCGCCGATACCCCCAGTAAAATGCAGCGCCTGATCAAAGCTGTTGAGCCCGATCGCCTTTATTTACTCAAATATGAGTTTTGGCCCAATTTGTTAAATGAAGCCCAAAAGGCCAAAGTGCCGATCTATTCGGTGGCGACCATGCTGCGCCCGTCACAAGTATATTTCAAGTGGTATGGTGGTTTTTTCAGAGTCGCCTTGCAGCGCCTGGATTACTTTGGAGTTCAAAATGAACAGACCAAACAGCTGCTGCTGCAAATTGGAGTGAAGCAAGAGCGCATAGAGCGATTAGGTGATTTGCGTTTCAATAGGGTATTAGCGGCAAAAGCAGATGCTCAAGCAAATCCGATCCTTGAAAAATTTGTTGGTACCTCACGTCTATTGATTTTGGGGAGTAGTTGGCCTCAAGAAGAAAAGATCTTCTTCGAATTTATCCGTAGAAACAAGGAATTTTTAGTCGCAAATCGGCTCAAGGTTTTAATTGCTCCGCATGATATTAGCGCTTCGCATATTTTAAAGATGCTGGTATTATTTCCAGGTGCCAATCGTTTTTCTGATCCCAATCTAAATCTACAGAGCACCCATATTTTAATTCTCGATACCATAGGCCATCTGAGTGCGGCTTATCAATATGCTTCGGTGGCATTTGTGGGTGGTGGTTTTAGTGGTAGTTTGCACAACATACTTGAGCCCTTGGCGTATGGTGTTCCTGTCTTATTTGGTCCAAAGCACCACAAATTTCCAGAGGCACAGCAGTTTATTGATTTGGGATTTGCACATGAAGTCACGAACCATCAGCAATTGAAAGTTAGGCTAGAAGAAAGCTTGTCTCACTTGGAAACCATTCAAAAAGCCATAGCGGCAGCAGTACTCAAATTGAAAGTAAAAATACCAGATCAACTCGTGCGCTAGTAGGCGCGTTCGTTGCGTTTCTCCATCCAATTGATGAATGCTCTGTTGACTACTTTATTTCCACCAGGGGTAGGGTAGTTACCCGTAAAATACCAATCTCCAGTATGTCCTGGGCAGGCATGATGAAGGTTTTCGACACTTTGGTAAATGATTTCTACCTCAGCTTGCATGCCAGCAGGCGTGAGCATTTTGGCAATTTGGGCAGAGATTTCTTTGTCTGAGAATGGTGCGTAGATGCGCTGCACCACGTTTTTGACTTGTTCTTTGGGCAGTTTGACTTGTTCGAGTGCTGCTTTGTAGACTTCGTCGATGATGTTGGCTTGGCCGCGTTCGCGCAAGAGGGCAATGGCAGCTTCAAAAGCGATAAAATCACCCATTTTTGCCATATCAATACCGTAGCAATCTGGGTAGCGGATTTGCGGTGCAGAAGAAACCACAATGATTTTCTTTGGACCAAGACGATCTAAGATGCGCAAAATACTTTGACGTAAAGTTGTGCCGCGAACAATGCTGTCGTCGATGACGATCAGGTTGTCGGTACCTCTACGCACAGAGCCGTAGGTGATGTCATAGACATGTGCAACGAGGTCGTCACGGGAGTCGTCTTGGGTGATAAACGTACGGAGCTTGGCGTCTTTGATAGCGATTTTTTCGATGCGCGCCCTGCGATTGATGATTTGGGCAAGCGCTTCAGGGTTAGCGTTGGTGCCGAGAGCCTGAATTTGTTGGAGTTTATCTTGGTTAAGGGCTTCTTCTAGTCCTTTGATTAGACCGTAGAAAGAGACTTCTGCGGTGTTGGGAATAAAAGAGAACACGCTGTTATCGTAGTCGTGGTCTAGGCTCTTCAGTACATCTTTTACAATAAGGCGCCCTAGCGCTTTTCTTTCTTTGTAGATATCTGCATCTGAGCCACGCGAAAAGTAAATGCGTTCAAAAGAACACTGCTTGAGCTCCCGAGGGCTATTGATTTCTATTTCTTTGACCTGCCCTTTTTTCTCTATGATGAGTGCATGACCAGGCTTGAGTTCTTGGATGTCTTCAACTTTGAGGTTAAAGGCAGTCTGAATAACGGGTCGCTCTGATGCTACCACGCAAATTTCGTCGTCTTCGTACCAAAAAGCAGGACGTATGCCACTCGGATCTCTCAAGACAAATGCAGCGCCATGACCGAGTAAGCCTGCCATAGCGTAGCCACCATCCCAGCGTTCAGAAGCTTTTTTGAGGATTTTATCGATTTTGATTTCGTCTTGAATGCGGGCGTAGATGTCTGTTTTGGAGTAGCCCAAACTTTTGTAGCGCTCGTATAACTCTTCGTTCTCGACATCTAAAAAATGACCAATCTTCTCCATGACCGTAACGGTGTCTGACTTCTCTTTGGGGTGCTGTCCAAGATCAACGAGTACATCGAAGAGTTCGTCTACGTTGGTAAGATTGAAGTTGCCTGCCACCACTAAATTGCGGGTCATCCAGTTGGATTGACGTAAAAATGGATGACAACTTTCTATGGAGTTGCGACCGTAAGTACCGTAGCGTAAATGGCCTAAGAAAACCTCACCAGTAAAGCCTGCATTTTGCTTTAAAAATGCAACATCTTTTAGTTTTTCTGGGTTTTCATCGTAAATGGCCTTGAATTTAGCATTGATTTGATCGAAAATATCTTGAGTTGGATTCTTTTGAACAGAACGTCTGCGCGAAATGTAGCGCTCACCGGGTTTCATGTCGAGTTTGATGTTGGCAATACCCGCGCCGTCTTGGCCGCGATTGTGTTGCTTTTCCATCAAAAGATGCATTTTGTTGAGTCCCCAAAGGGCAGATCCGTATTTCTCGAGGTAGTATTCAAGTGGTTGTTTGAGCCTTAGAAGGGCAATGCCACACTCGTGTTTGATCGGATCACTCATGGTCTTTGAAAATTGAGATACAAAGGTAAGTCATTATTTGTAATTTTACATAGTGAAATCTTTTTTGGCCATCCTCCTGATCCTCACCCAACTTGCGCTCCAAGTTGGCATTCCGATTCACAAGCATTTTTGTGACATGGACGGTGCTTTTACATCTGTTTTGTTAAAAGTTGACCACGATTGCCATACCCCACACCAAGAACTCCCCCCTTGTTGTAGGCAAGAACAAAGCGCAGCTTGTGAGCTGGTCCCGACAGAGAAGGATTGTTGTTCAGATGAGCTTCAGGTGGTTAAAACCAACATGGATCAGCTTTATGCTTCCAGTGATTTAAAATTTGCACCTATTTATATTTGGCAAAAACCAGCCATAGATTTTTCCTCTTTCTTTTCGTTCGATGAAAATCAACAATATTACATCGGCCAAGCATACCGACCACCTCCGTTCGCGACCAGTGGCAAGCAAATCCAATTGAAAAATCAAGTGTGGCAAATTTAAGTCGACAATCTGCTCTAGTTTAGATTGTTGAACTTATATATTGACCATGAAATTATTGATATTATTCGGTATCCTCTTTACCACTCATTTCCTTCAAGCCCAAATACGCGGAGTAGTGCAGGGCGCAGATTCTACAGGAACCAAACCGCTTAAAAATGTAAAAATTACCTTGCTGCGGGCCGGTACAACTGTATACTCCAACGAAGATGGCACTTTTGAAATTCTATTGGGCAAACAGCAGCCCGATACTTTACTTTTTATAGCAGCTGGTTACCGTTCAGACCGCTTGGTAGTTACGCGCTCAGATCGCTTTTTGGCGCTAAATGTTGTGCTTGTTTCAGGGCAGCTCGTTCGAGAAGTCGTGGTGAGTAGTGCTAAAAATCCGCACGGTATTTCAAAGCTGAAAACACTTCATGTGGAAGAACTCACCAGTGCTGAATTCAGAAAAGCGGCTTGCTGTAATTTGTCGGAGTCTTTTGAAACCAATGCCACCATAGATGTGAGTATGTCTGATGCCATTTCAGGCGCTAAAAAGATTCAGCTCTTGGGCTTGGATGCGGTATACACCCAACTTCAAATGGAAAATATTCCATTCTTACGTGGTTTGGAAAGCGCATTTGGCATGAGTGTCATTCCCGGAACTTGGTTAGAATCCATACAAATTACCAAAGGCACGGGCTCTGTGGTCAATGGCTATGAGTCAATGGCAGGCTTGGTCAATTTGGAATTCAAAAAACCCAAGGAGCTACCAAGAATAGGACTCAACATTTACCAAAATCGCTTTGGACGTTCCGAACTGAATTTACAGGGTGGGCAGCAGCTCTCTGAGCGCTGGCATATGGGTCTTTTTGCTTCCGGTGCTGCTGTATATGGTGCTTTTGATCAAAACCAAGATGGTTTTCGTGATCAAGCGCAGTCGCAAATCTTTAATGTATTACAGCGTTTCAGTTATCAGGGGCCGCGCATGGAGGCTCAGTTAGGCCTGCAAGCATATAGCGATGAAAAGTTGGGCGGTCAAATGTCTTACACCCCTGCAGAACCTATTGGTTATGGCATGGAACTGGCGAGCAAGCACCTATCCGTTTTTTCCAAAACGGGATTTTTTGGCAAAAAACCAGCCCAAAGCCTAGGTGTTATTGCTCAGCTCAAGTATCAAGAGTTGAATGGCTTGTATGGGTCTCGCATTTTTAACGGAAACGAAAAACGCGCATACTTGAATGTGATCTACGATGACATCTTGGGTACGGCAGACCACAAAATCAAGGCGGGTGCAAGTTTTCAGTATTTATCTTTAAACCAATGGGCCGGCCAACCCTTTGGGATGCAAGTGGTGGGGTCAGAGCGAACAGAGTGGGTACCTGGCGTATTTGCCGAGTATGCCTACTCGGGCAACCGCCTATCGGCAGTTGCAGGTGCGCGCTACGACCAGCACAACCTCGCAGGCGCACAGTTCTCTCCGCGCGCGCACCTCAAATACGCCCTCAGCCCCCAACTAGACTTTCGCCTGACGGGAGGTCGCGCTTGGCGTTTACCAAATTTTGTAGTGGATAACCTTTCGCTTTTGGCAAGTTCTAAAACATGGTTTGCCGATCAAACGTTACTTCCCGAAATATCTTGGAATGTAGGCGCCTCGTTGGTGCAGGGCTTCAGTTTCAAAAAACGCAAGGGTAGCCTCAGTTTGGATGCTTACCATACGCGATTTGCGCAACAATTGGTTGCTGACCGCGATACACTCAGTGGGGCCGTATTTTTCAAGAATCTTCAGGATAATTCCTTGGCTACCGTTGTACAAGCAGAATTTAGTTATGCTATACTAAGAGGTCTTGATTTGCGTTTGGCTTATAAATTTCAAGATGTACGAGCCCGTTACAATGGAACGCTCCAAACACAAGTGCTGTTACCTCGCCAACGCCTTTTTGCTAATATGGCTTATCAAACCCGCAACAAGCGATGGACTTATGATCTCACTTACTCACGTTATAGTGCTGTGCGCTTGCCCCAAGAAGGACTCGGAAGGCCCTGGACACTGCTTAATGCACAGCTAACCAGAAGTTGGAAACTTATTGAGCTTTATGCTGGAGGTGAAAACTTACTGAATGTCATTCAGCAAAACCCGATTATTGGCGCGCAAGATCCTTTTGGTGCGTCTTTTGACGCCACTGAAATTTGGTCGCCTATAATGGGTTGGAATGCGTATCTTGGCTTGCGTTACACCTTAAAATAAGAGGTGTCATTTACTAGAAAACGATAAAAAAATCAATCAAAATCAATCAAAATCAATCAAAATCAATCAAAATCAATCAAAATCAATCAAAATCAATCAAAAAAACAACTAAAACCGTCATCATATGAAAACTGTAATGCTCTCTTTCTTACTGCTCTTTACTGCTCCCTTGGTAGCGCAAAAAACAATAGTTTTGGAAATACAGACGAATGCTCAATGTGGAGATTGCAAGGATCGCATTGAATCAGTCTTGAATCAGACTAAAGGAGTTGTTTATGCTGAATTGAACCTCGAAACAAAAAAGGTAGCAATAAAATTGAAAACCGCCAAGATTGATCCAGCAGCACTCAGAACAGCTATTGCGCAAATTGGCTACGATGCAGATAGCATCAAAGCGAATCCTGAAGCTCAAAAAGCACTGCCCTTGTGTTGTCAGCCAGGCGGGCACTAAACGTAATAACAGGCTTGATTAACTTTCAATTTTGTAGGATAATCCAATTCCGATTACAGATTTGAACTGCGTTCGAGGTCCAATTTGACCATTACTATCGGTAATGCGTACATCGTCATCATAGATCAGGTTCCATTGGGCTGAGGCAGAAATGAGCGAATTGACCCGAAAGAGCAGAACAAGTTCACCATTGACATCGATGTTTTCTGGGTTATTTAGGTAATTACTGAACAATTCCAACTTGGATTTCATTTCGATATTTTTGGCTACTGGCCGGTTGTATTTCATCTTCAAATAAGCACCATACTCCTGACGGTAACGCGTACCAGGCTCTACACCAAAAGACCCTTTTGCACTGAGCGAGTCGTCTAGCACAAACGTTGACTTGATGGCAATGGAAGAAAAGAAGATGTTGAAATTGTCATCTTTTCGAAAGTCGGCACCAAGTGCGAGGTTCATGTAGCCAGGTGCCATCAGGCGTGAAACCGGAATGGAGTCATTGGGGTAGGCGTAGCCGTTGATACTTTGGGTTCGGAAACTAGAGGCAAACGTTAAAAAGAAACCTTTGGAAAGTTGCATACCAAAGGTGCTTGCCAAATCTATGCGGTCATCTGTTTTTTGTGCGCCAATGCCGTTGTTGTCGAAATATTTGATGCCGCCCAATGCAAAAGAGGCATCGTTGGTCCATTTGATGGTTTCTCGGGTGTAATAGGCAGAAGCACTCGCTGCCCCAATTATCGAAATATTGTTGCGTCCTCCGGCATTCCAATTGACAAACGATGTTTGGGTTCCGCTCAGTGAGTAAAGCGATTTAAATTTCCAATATACAAGAGAGTCCTGCGCCCTTACGCTATTTAAAGCAAAAAGAGAAAACAATAGGCAGAAAAATGTGTTTCTTTGGAGACAAGACATGACGGCTACAAAATTAATGCGATTTATTACTTTCTTTTTCGTGTATCTTCCAATTCTTTCAACAGGGTATTATGCACAAACCCCTACAGACTACAGTTTGTCACAAAATTGGGCAGCTCGCCCCGGCGCATATCCTTCTGGATTAGCAGCGCACCTCCAAGACACGAGTTTACACGCTATAGCGGACGTATTCTACGTTTATCCAACGCTCAATACACAAAATAAAGACAAGCGTTGGAATGTGCCCCTGAACGATAGCGAACAACAACAAAAAGTACTCCAAACTGCACTTCCCTTTCAAGGAAGCGCTTTTGCAGAAGCGGGTCGCTTCTATGCGCCTTATTACCGATCGGCACATCTGCGCTCATACTATGCAGAAGGCGAAGAAGGAAAAGCCGCGCTAGAGCTCGCATACGCCGACGTACGCGCAGCCTTTTTATACTACCTCGAACATTTCAACAATGGACGTCCTATCATACTAGCCGGACATAGCCAAGGCAGTACGCATTGCGGGTTGCTGCTCCGCGAATTCTTTGACGGAACTCCACTACAAAAACAACTGATTGCTGCCTATCTTCCGGGGGTAGGTATCTCCACCTCAGATTTTCAGCATATTCCATTGCTGACCACCCCAGAGGCAACGGGTGGTTTTCTCACTTGGAATACCTTTAAAGAAAGAATAGACCACGCCAGTTATGACAAATGGTACAAAGGAAAAGCCGTGGTTAATCCCGTTTCCTGGACATTAGAAAGCACAGCAAGCAAAGAGATTCACAAAGGTTTTCTTTATTTCGACGGGCGCATCTACCCACAACTTTTTAGTACCCATTTGATAGACGGGGCCATTTGGATCAATCGCCCCAAAGGAAAGTTCTTTTTCTTGAGCCTAACCATGCGCAATTACCACATTGGTGACATCAATCTTTTTTGGAAAGATGTTCATGATAATGCCCTCTTAAGGGTAGCACATTTCAATGAAAAATAAGTACTTTTGTAGACCCAAAATCGACATAACACATGACACCTTTTGAAAGACGCCACATTGGCCCCGGAGCTTCCGAACAACAAGACATGTTAGCAGCTGTTGGCGTAGATGCACTCTCGACACTCATTGACCGCACAATCCCTGCTCAAATCCGTCTCAACCGAGAATTGCGCATCGATCCTGCCCTCTCTGAGCAAGCCTATCTGGATCATATCAATGCACTTGGTGCTAAAAATAAAGTCAACAAGTCATTCATTGGTTTGGGTTACCACGAAACGATTGTTCCGTCGGTAATTTTGCGTAATGTCCTCGAAAATCCAGGGTGGTATACGGCCTATACACCTTACCAAGCAGAAATTGCACAAGGGCGTTTAGAAGCGCTCCTCAATTTCCAAACAATGGTCATTGAACTCACAGGCATGACTATTGCCAATGCATCGTTGCTTGATGAAGCAACTGCTGCAGCCGAGGCACTGATCATGTTCTATAATTCGCGTAGCCGCTCAGATGTTCAGGCGGGGCGCAACAAATTTTTTGTCGATCAAAATACCTTGCCGCAAAGCATAGACGTCATGAAAGGTAGGGCACTCAACCTAGGCATAGAATTTGTCGTAGGTGATGCTGCAACTTTTGTTGCGGACGCCTGTTATTTCGGTGTTTTTGTACAGTATCCCAATGCAAAAGGGCACATTCAAGATTGGTCTGCTGCCATTGCCAATTGGAAGGCAGCGGGCGTTCAAGTTGCGGTAGGTGCAGACCTACTCTCATTGGTCTTGCTCAAATCTCCAGGCAGTATGGGTGCAGATGTAGTCATGGGTTCAGCACAACGCTTTGGCGTACCTATGGGCTATGGAGGCCCACACGCAGCATTCTTTGCCACCAAAGAAGACTACAAACGCAATTTGCCCGGGCGCATCATTGGTGTTTCTAAAGATGCCGATGACAACCAAGCGCTGCGCATGGCATTACAGACCCGTGAGCAACACATCAAAAGAGATAAAGCCACTTCCAACATTTGTACTGCACAAGCCTTATTAGCCGTTATGGCTTCTATGTATGCTGTCTATCATGGTCCAGATGGTTTACGTGCAATTGCTAACCACGTTCATACTTTGGCAAAAGATGCAGCAACTAGTTTGGCAAACGCCGGAATAGAAGTTGTTTCAACTCAATTCTTTGACACTATACACCTCAGAGGTATTGACTGCAACAGCATCCGCCCTAAAGCAGAAGCAGCGGGTCTAAATTTCCATTATCTTTCAGAAACTGAACTTACGCTATCTTTTGGCGAACCACATACTCACCAAGATCTTTTAGCCATTCTGCAAGTTTTTGGCGTTACACCTGCACAGGGCACCACAGCAATTGCTGCTGAACTCCAACGCTCAGAACCCGTGCTTTCACATCCTGTCTTCAATTCTTATCATTCAGAGTCGCGCATGATGCGCTATCTCAAACGTTTAGAAAACAAAGACCTCTCTTTGGTTCATTCCATGATTCCATTGGGTTCTTGCACTATGAAACTCAATGCAGCCTCAGAAATGATGGCTGTCACCAACCCACAATTTGCCAATATGCACCCTTTTGCGCCACTTGATCAAGCGGTGGGCTACCACGAAATGTTTGCAGAATTGGCTAAAGATTTGTGTGAAGCCACAGGTTTTGCTGCGGTTTCTTTACAACCCAATTCAGGTGCTCAAGGTGAATATGCTGGCCTTATGGTCATCAAAGCCTACCATGAATCTCGTGGCGATTTTCAGCGTAAAAAAATGATCATTCCATCGTCTGCTCACGGTACCAATCCAGCATCTGCCGTTATGGCGGGCTTTGAAGTAGTGGTAACGGGTTGCGATGAAAATGGAAATATCGATATAGAAGAACTACGCAAGGTAGCCACCGAGCTCAAAGATGTGCTTGCCGGAATCATGGTGACTTATCCATCTACTCACGGAGTTTATGAAGAGGGAATCATCGAAATCACAAGCATTATCCACGACAACGGCGGCCAAGTTTATATGGACGGCGCTAATATGAACGCACAAGTAGGACTTACAAACCCGGGGAATATCGGAGCCGATGTTTGTCACCTCAATCTTCATAAAACTTTTGCCATTCCACACGGTGGTGGTGGTCCGGGCATGGGTCCAATTGGTGTAGCAGCTCATCTTGCCCCATTCTTACCGAGCAACCCACTCATCAAAACTGGTGGTGAGTCGCCAATTCATGCGATTTCTGCTGCACCTTACGGTTCGGCTCTGATCCTCACCATTTCTTATGCATACATCAAAATGTTAGGTGCTGAAGGCTTACGTCGTTCAACAGAGTTGGCTATTCTCAATGCCAATTACATTGCTGCACGTCTCAAAGGACATTACGACATCCTCTATACAGGTGCCAACGGAACAGTTGCCCACGAAATGATCCTAGATTGTCGAGATTTCAAGAAAACTGCAGATGTGGAAGTAGCCGATATGGCCAAGCGCCTCATTGACTTTGGCTTCCATGCGCCAACGGTTTCTTTCCCAGTTGCCGGTACCCTCATGATAGAACCTACAGAGTCCGAAGACAAAGAAGAACTCGATCGTTTTTGCGATGCCATGATTAAAATCCGT
>ENA-OREM01000730-OREM01000730.1-marine-metagenome-genome-assembly--contig:-NODE-730-length-20014-cov-12.256558_pt1 | contig 20014 bp, 8 predicted proteins | sample MGYA00248623_ERZ508561 | MGnify/ENA primary metagenome ERZ508561 (study PRJEB26227, sample SAMN06264494) | marine metagenome | isolation source: Columbia River Estuary | place: USA:Columbia River Estuary...
TAGACTTCGTCAACAACAAAATGGCCAAGCTCGTTCAGTGGAACAACCAAGAGTCGCTAGCCATCAACCAAAAATAAAAATACCTCCGCTTTACTTTAAAGCACTAAAACATCAACCGCTGAGTGAAAACTCAGCGGTTTTTTTATTTAAAATTCACCAATTGGTACTCTTTTGAATAATTAGCACTAATGAAAACAGTACTTCTTAGTCATTTTTTTAAATGAGATATATTTTTGGATTTTAAACCCAAACCTACATTATGAAAAAATATTTATTTCTGGTAGCTTTAACTTTCAGTGTTCTTTCTTTTTCCCAAAGTATCAATTTTTCTGGAAGTAGAAGTTATTTGAAGATGTTGTCTAATCCATCTTTTGCTATAGCTTCAGGTGAAGATTACACTATTGAATGGTATCAAAAATTAGATCCAACTAGTTATAAGTATTTTAGATTATTTTCTTTCGGAAACCATTCGATTACCGAAGAAAACTGGCAAGGCTTACAAGGGGATTCTGCATATATGTATTACAATACAAATTTTGGTAACAAACCTGCAGGTGGAATCACAGGTTATAGTAATACATGGATGCATGTTGCTATTGTTAGAAACAGTGGAACAATTCAAGTGTACGTAAATGGAAGAGCAACTGCCGTAAATATTGTTTATAACGGGGTGATTTCAGGTGGTGATTTCTATTTAGGTGCATTAGCTGGAGGAGAAAATTATAAGGGAAAAATAACCCATTTTAGATTTACAAAGTCGGCATTGTATTCTAGGAATTTCGTTCCAGAATCTAATGGTCTTAGTGCAGGTAATAGTTTGATTTTTATTGATGCTGGCACGGATAACACTTCAATGCTAAATAACCAGGGTTCAATTGGCGGGGATTTTACTCAGTCCGGGGCAAATTATGATTCTGAAACCCCTTTCCCATTTACTGTGCCATTTCCTACACTTACAGTTACTGGTAGTATAGATCCTTTTGTTTCTTGTTATAATCAGCAGTCTGAACCCCAATTTTTCACTTTATCTGGCTCTCTATTACAAGCAGATGTCTCAATAACTGCTCCTACAGGATTTTTAGTTTCTACAAACCAGTCTACAGGATATAGTTCAAGTATAACATTGCAAAGAAGTTCAAACTCTCTTTCAAGTACAAATGTTTATGTAGTGATGGCTGCAAGGACAGCAAATCCAACATCTTCAAATATTTCAATATCAACAACGGGTGCAACTACAGAAACAATTCTTGTTTCAGGTTCTGTAGGTACATCAACTCCACCCACTATATTGCAGCAGTCTACTGGAGGATATGGAGGGGGTAACGGTTCATCTACTACCAGGGGGTCTGGTGGTGGAGGTGGTGGAGCTACAGGAAATGGAGTAAATGGACGTCAAAATGTAGGAGGTGCTGGTGGGACTGGTTATACGTCTACAATTACTGGATCTGCTGTTATATATGGTGCAGGTGGTGCTGGAGCTAGAGGCGACTCTAACACTGTTGGTGCCGATGGAGCTGCTAATACTGGAAATGGGGGTAATGCGGGGGGTGCTACTTCATCTTCTAGTCGAGGTGGTGGAAATGGAGGCTCTGGGATTGTTATACTGAAATATAGTAATGGTAATTCAAATCCTACAATTCAGTCTTTTGGTACAGTTGGTTCAACAACATGGACTGCGCCGGTAGGAGTGACTTCAGTGGAATATCTAGTTGTTGGCGGAGGCGGCGGAGGCGGTAATGGTTATGATACTGGCGGTGGTGGAGGAGGTTCTGCCGGAGTTGTTTTATCTGGTACAATGTCTGTGACTTCCAGTAACTCATATAATGTAGTTGTGGGATCTGGTGGTAATGGGGGAGAAAATACTCGCGCAAACAGTGATGGACAGGATGGAGGTTTAAGCCAGTTTGATACTGTCATCTCTCTTGGTGGACCAAAAGGTTTAGGTAGTAGATCTACAGCTTCTAACACAAAAATAGGTGTTGGTGGTTTGGGTGGTATAATTCAAGTGGCAAATCCGCAAATTGAATATTGTTTGGGCGATACAGCAGATATTATTCAAGCCAGAGGATTAACTGGTTATTCATTGAGATGGTATACTTCACCAACAGGTGGTACCGCCTCCACTGTGGAGCCAGTTCCTAGTACGGCTAATGTTGGATTAACAACTTACTATGTAAGCCAGGTTAATTCAATTGGCTGCGAGAGTGAAAGAGCATCTATTTCCATAAACGTTTCAATACCTTCAATAACAGGCAACGCACAAGTTAAAGTTGGTAACACACTACAGCTTACTGGTTCGGGAACTGCAGCTGCCTCAACTCCATGGACATCATCTGATACTAATGTTTTGACAGTTAGCAATTCAGGTTTAGTTACTGCGGTTGCAACTGGAACTGCTACAGTCACTTATACTAACAATGGTGGTTGCTCAACAACTGCTGTTGTTTCTGTCTATGATTTTAATGCAACGATTGATCAAACTCAAGTTTGTTCAGGTGAAGACGTTGTTTTGACATTAAGTATAAATGACGGTTCAGTTAAATGGCAATCATCAACTGACGGAGCTACTGGTTGGGCCAATATTAGTGGAGCTACTACAAACCCATTTACGGTTGAAAATATAACAAGTACAACCTATTTTAGAGGTTTGTATACCAATACTGGATTTCAGGACGCATATAGTAATACTGTTAGTGCTACAATTCCTGCTGGCCCTGGATTTAATTCAGGTAATGCACTAGATTTTGTTAATACAAACAGTGATATTGTTAAAACAAGTTCAAATATTAGTGCTTTAAACATAAGGGGAGACATTACGTTAGAAATGTGGGTTAATATCGATCAATTACCTAGTGATTGGGTGAGATTAATCGGTAAAGGCGGTAGATCAGATAGAACTTATGGATTTTGGTTAGCTACAAATGGTTCATTACTCTTTCAAATGTATGGACCTCAGGGTGGTCAAATCCAAACAAGTGATCGTTTGATTACTGGACAGTGGTATCATATTTCCGCTACAAGATCTGGTTCTGCAATTAAAATTTATATTAATGGTGTTGAAAGTGCTTCAGGAACTTATTCAGGCACTCCCTATTCAAGCAATGAACCATTACAATTGGGATATGGAAATGTCCATACTTATTTTAACGGAAAAATGGATGAGGTTCGCGTGTGGAATACTGGTAGAACAGCTACCCAAATCGCCGACAATAGTCAAGTTGATGTTACTGGACAAGTTGGTCTAGTTGTATATTACAGAATGAATGAAGGTTCTGGTAGTACATTAAATAATTCTTCAGCCTCATCTATTCCTGCTACTATTGTTGGTCCTGATTGGGTATCATCTTTCTCTTCAAGTGTTGAAATAGTTGGTTCATCTGTCGGTTGTGTTGGAATAGACCAAACATTGAGTCATTCAATTTCAGGAGGAGCCTGGACTAGTTCAGACACGTCAGTGTTGACAGTCAATTCTTCAGGAGTAGTTTCTCACGTAGCTCCAGGAACAGCTAACGTAACTTACTCTTATACTTACAACAGCTGCTCTTATGTTGATACTATTCTAATAACAGTAGGTCCTACGCCAGTCATTTCAGGACTTGATGAGGTTATTGTTGGTGAAACTATTGCATTGACAGGTAGTGGAATAGCTGCCTCCTCTAACCCGTGGGTTTCTTCAGACACTTCAGTGTTGACTGTAAATGCATCAGGAGTAGTTATAGGTGTTGGTGAAGGTACAGCGACGGTTACTTATACAAACAACACCGGTTGTACGGCAACTTTAGCTATTACAGTTGAATTGGGGATTTCAACCATTACTGCAGTTAGTAACCCAATTGCTAATGTGGGAACCACTGTTACCATAACCGGTACTAATTTTGCCAATGTTTCAGCGGTTCAAATCGGAACAGCAACTACCACATTTACTATTGTTAGCCCAACGTCGATTACAGCAACAATACCTTCAGGCGTATTTTCAGGAACAATTCAAGTAACTACGCCAAATGGTCAATATACAGGAGGATCTGTAGTAGTTAATTACGGTCCTACTGCAGTAGCTTTATCGCAATCTTCTATTGTTGAGTCTGCAGCTTCTGGAGCGGTTGTGGGTACTTTCTCTGCTACAGATGCCAACGGAGCTAATGATACGTATACTTATGCGCTTGTTTCTGGAACAGGAAGCGCGGATAATGCTTCATTTACCATAGTAGGTAACAGTATTAGGACTGCTTCAGCTTTGGATTTTGAGACCAAGTCATCTTATTCAATTAGAGTTCGTGTTACTGACCAGGGCGGACTTACTTTTGAACAAGTTTTTACCGTTGTTGTTTTAGAAGACACAGACGCTGATGGAGTTCCTGATGATACTGATCCAGATATCGACGGTGATGGTATTTTGAATGATGCTGATGCTGACGTTGATGGAGATGGCACTGTTGATAATGGTCCTGACACTGATGGTGATGGTACTAACGATGCCAATGATCCAGATATCGACGGTGATGGTATCTTAAATGCTGCTGATGCTGATGCTGATGGAGATGGTGTTGTGGAAAATGGTCCTGACTTTGATGGTGATGGCACCAATGATGCTAATGATGCAGATATTGATGGTGATGGTTTGCCTAATGCTCAGGATCCTGACGATTTCAACAGTGATTCAGATGGTGATGGTATTCCAGATGCGGCTGATGCAGATGTTGATGGTGATGGTACCACAGATGGAGGTGTTGTAGACACAGATGGTGACGGAATTCCTGATTCAGCGGATACTGATGCGAATGGTGATGGAGTGATTGATTCAGGTAAAGTAGACACCGATGGCGATGGTATTGTAGATGCATTTGATTCTTTGGATAACAATGCAGATGATGATGGGGATGGTATTCCTAATGGACAAGATGCAGATGTTGATGGCGATGGTGTTGTAGACAACGGTTTGGATACCGATGGAGATGGTGTGAACAACGCCAATGACCCAGACATGGATGGCGATGGCCAGACCAACGAACACGAGATAGCTTGTGGATCAAACCCATTGTTAGCTTCTTCTAAGGCGTTGGATACAGACGGGGATAATATCCCTAACTGTGTGGATAACGATGATGATGGAGATGGAGTATTGGATTCAGAGGAAGCGGTTTGTGGATCTGATCCTCTAGATGCAGATGACACTCCGATAGATACGGATCGTGATGGCAACCCAGATTGCATTGACTCTGATGACGACGGAGATGGAATTTTAGATGCTCAAGATGCATTCCCATTAGATGGAACTGAGTGGGTTGACGCGGATGGTGATGGTATCGGTAACAATGCTGATACGGACGACGATAACGATGGATTCTCTGACTCTGATGAAATCGCTGCAGGCACTGATCCATTGGATGCTACTGATGTGCCAGCAGATGGTGATGGCGATGGTATTCCAGATGCTTTGGATAACGACTTTGACAATGATGGCATTACCAATGATAAAGATGCCTTCCCACTAGACGCCACTGAAACTATGGATACTGATGGTGATGGTATTGGGGACAATGCGGATATGGATGACGATAACGATGGCATCTCTGATTCGGATGAGATAGCTTCGGGTACTAATCCTAAGAATGCATCAAGTGCACCAAGAGATCAAGATGGTGATGGTATTCCAGATGCTTTAGATGCAGACATCGATGGAGATGGAGTAGCTAACGCTCAAGACGCTTTCCCTTATGATAGAACCGAATCAGTGGATACTGATGGGGATGGATTGGGTAACAACCTTGACCCAGATGATGACAATGATGGAGTATTGGATGTCAATGACGCCAATCCTTTAAGTGCTAGCTCAAGTAAGGATACCGATGGTGATGGTGTAGCAGATGAACAAGATAAAGATGTGGACAACGATGGATTTGCCGATGAGATCAGAGAGGTTTCTGGAGTATTGACCCCTGGATCAGGAGGAGTTGAGTCACTATGGGTTGTGCCAAACATCAAACAGTTCCCCTACTCAAGGGTTTCCATTATGGACCGAAATGGGAATGAAGTGTTTAGTGCGGTGAATTACCAGAATGATTGGGACGGTACCTATAAAGATACGGGCAAGCGTGTTCCTGCAGGACCATACTTGTACAGAATCACCTTAGGGGATGGAACAGAGACTAAATCTGGTTGGATTTATATCGTTTACTAAATATTCTTTTAGTGTAACACCAGCGCCGTGTTTTGTGAAAACAAAACGCGGCGCTTTTTTTTGGAGTGGATTTGCCTATATTTAGTTGAATCTAATCCAGTTGCGTGCGCATGAGTCTTCGAATAGGCATTTTAGGTCCCATACCTCGGGATACCATTACGACCCATAGGGGGGAAGAAATCAAAAAGTATGGTTGTGTGACTCACCCTGCTGTAGGGCTCAGCAGATTGCTCGGCGCAGATGATCGGGTAGTTCCTGTCGCCCACATCCACGAAGTCGATGAAGATGCCGTGGTGGAGCTCCTGGAACCCTACGGCAATATAGAATTGCAGCACATTTCCTCGGTACACGATCAGGGAGCGGTGGTTCAGTTGGTGTTTGTCAATCAGAACGATCGAGAAGAGACCCAAACAGGGGCGATGAGGTCCATCAGTCCCACGGATGTTTTGGGGGCGGAGTGTTCGGTGTACGTATGCGTTCCCATTACAGATTACGAGGTGCCTTTGGATACCTTGGTTTCCATTAAAGAAGATGCTGAGGCCTTGGTCATTTTTGATGCCCATGGGCCGACGACTCAGGTCGATTTATCCGGGCATCGGTTTCGGGTGCATTGGCTCGATATGTTGGATTGGTTGCCTTACATTGATGTGTTAAAGATGAATTTGGAAGAGTCGCTCTACTGCTATTATCCCCCAGGTGAAGTGGGGGATTATGACGCAGGTCAGCGCGACCATTTAGCTGCCTTGGCCGAGGTGGTTTTAAGCGCCGGTGTGCAACACCTGTACGTGACTTTGGACAGCGATGGCTGTCAGTGGTTCACCAAGGTTGATGGAGTGATTCAGTCTGTATTTGTCCCTGCTTATCCGGTAGATCATGTGGTGGATACTACAGGGTGTGGGGATTCATTTGCCGGTGGATTGGCCTTTGGGTTTGGGCGTTTTGGCGATCCCCTTTTAGCGGCTCAATACGCCAATATTTTGGGGGCTATGCGCACCCAAGGAAAAACCTTTGAGGTGTTTCACGATTTTGAGAAGACAGAACGTATGCGAATGGAATACTACAGAGCTAAAGGGTTCTGAAGTATTCCAAAATGGTTCTGGCCTGATCGGTAGTGAGATTTAGGTTAGTCATGGGGGAGCCATTAAACTCCATAAATAATTCTTGGGCCAAAGGATCTTTTTGAACCATCTGATCCGGATTGAGTATCATGTTCATCACCCATACTGGATTTCTGCGTTGGAGCACCCCGGAAAGGGAAGGCCCGATAAATTTGCGGTCTGCTCGATGGCAAGCGTGGCATTTTTGTTCAAACAATTGTCTGCCCTGTTCCGCCCATTGTGGGTCCACTGTTTGGAGCTCCACGGATTTGATGGGACCTGTGCCTAGTTGATCTAATACAATCCGCGTGGAGACTGGATCCGCTTTTGCAACGCTTTCAGTCTTGTCTTTTTGCGCAGCGCGTTGCAGTGAAAAAGCAGGCTTTTGATCCGTAGTCGTGTCGTTTGATCGGTTGCTACAACCCATAGCAAACAGCATCACCAGGGGGAGTGCGCAAAGAAGGTGGCGGCGTATCATGTGTGTGTGAAGTAATTTATTGGTTATATTTAAAACAGAACAATTTAGTTTTTTTTCTATGAAAAAATTACCGTTTATCGGCCTTCTTTTTGGGGCCATCATGAGCCTGACCGCGCAAAATGCACAAGAGGATCTAAGCGCTGCGGTGTACCGTAATATCGGACCTTTTCGGGGTGGCCGTGCCAATGGGGTGGCTGGAGTATCTAACGATATATTGACTTATTATATGGCTTCAACGGGTGGTGGGCTTTGGAAGACCACCGACGCGGGGCACCGCTGGACCAATGTATCTGACGGCTATTTCAAAACCGGCTCCGTAGGTGCAGTCACTGTATCTGAAAGCCATCCTGAAATCGTTTATGTCGGTATGGGTGAGCACGCTCCCAGAGGCGTAATGACTTCCTATGGTGATGGGGTGTACAAGTCCATCGATGGAGGTAAAACATGGAAACACCTGGGACTTACCCTAACCCGTCAGATTGCGCGAATCATCGTCCATCCGACCAATCCTGATTGGGTTTGGGTGGCCGCACAAGGGGCCTTAAACGGACCGAGTACTGAGCGGGGAATATATCGGTCTACGGATGGTGGAGCCACGTGGACTCAGGTGCTGTTTGTCAACACCACCACAGGATGTAACGATTTATCCATCGATATTCATCACCCAGAGATTTTGTATGCTTCCATGTGGGATCATGAGCGCAAGCCATGGGTGGTTCGTTCTGGGGGTCCTGGAAGCGGTTTATACAAATCTGTAGATTCTGGGAAGACCTGGCAAAAGATAGAAAATGGTCTACCCCAGGAGAAAGGCAAAATGTCCATCGCCGTATCTCGGGCAGATTCAGATTGGGTATACGCCCTAGTGGAGAGTGATACTTATGCGGAAAAAGGCGGATTGTTTTTATCCGAAGACGCAGGGGGCAGTTGGCGCAAAGTCAGCGGAGACCATCGATTGATACAAAGAGCTTGGTACTACATCGAGGTGTTTCCAGATCCCAACAACCGCGAGGTGGTCAACGTGTTGAACGCTGCTTACCTTCAGTCTAAAGACGCTGGTCAGACCTGGTCCCGCATCGATGCCTACCACGGAGACTACCACGACTTGTGGATCAATCCTGCCAATTCCAAGAATATGGCGGTGGCTGATGACGGAGGAGTCTCCATCACTTTTGACGGTGGAGCGCACTGGACTGACCAAGAGAACATGCCGACCGCCCAGTTGTACCGGGTTGCCGTCGATGATTTATGGCCGTACAACGTTTATGCGGGACAGCAGGACAACACCTCCTTGCGCATTGCCAGTTTGGCCTTGGGCAGTGGAGGTATAGATCAAAGGCATTGGCAGTATGCGGCTGGGGGAGAGAGTGCTTTTTTGGCGTTTGACCCAAAGAATCCAACCAAAACGATGGGGGGTAGCTATTTAGGTTCTATTGATGTGGTGGACATGAAGACATTGGCCGGGACCAACATCATGATTGAGCCGATTCAATACCTAGGACTTGAGGCCCGTCAAATGAAATATTTGTTCAACTGGAATGCGCCCATCATCCGTTCTGTCCACGAGGAAAACACCTATTACCACGGTGCGCAATATTTGTTGCGCACCCGTGATGAAGGTCATTCATGGGACGTGATTTCCGGAGATCTGACCAGAAACCAAGACGATAAACAAGGCAATGGAGGAATTCCCTATACCAATGAGGCTGTGGGCGCAGAGAATTACGGAACCCTGAGCTATATCATTGAATCTCCTCATGAGGCGGGTGTGATGTACACTGGAAGCGATGATGGATTCGTCCACATCACCAAGGACGGTGGGGCCACTTGGACCAACATTACCCCCAAGGGACTTCCGGAAACTTTGATCAATGCCATTGAAGTATCGCCGCACGACCCAGGTACGGTCTATATCGCCACCACACGGTATAAATTTAATGACTTCACTCCGGGGATTTACATATCCAAAGACTACGGAAAAACCTGGAAAAATAGCTCCAGTGGTATTCCCCAGGGAGCTTACACCCGAGTGGTGCGCGAAGATCCAGTGCGCAAAGACTTATTGCTGGCCGGGACCGAACTCGGTGTGTATGTATCCTTTAACGGGGGTGCTCAATGGCAACCTTTTCAGTTAAACCTGCCCGTTGTACCCATTACCGATTTGTTGATCAAACACGGGGACATGGTTCTGGCTACCCAAGGGCGTTCTTTTTGGATTTTTGACGACATGCCGCTCTTGCGGCAGTACGCACCTGGAAACACCGCCAAGTTGTTTACGCCTGAGCCAGCCGTCATCGGCAATTGGTACAGCGGCATGAATGCTAAAAATCCCTCGGGAACCGATGATTTTGCCGGCGTCAATCCGGCCAATGGGGTGGTGCTTTACTACCAACTCCCTGAATTGAAACCAGGAGAGGAAATTACGTTGGAACTCAGGGATGCCCAAGGGGCACTGGTCCGTTCATTTAGTTCTAAAGACGATAAAACCTTTGTACCTTATGAGGGCTACCCCGCTAAAGCGCCTGTGTTGGATAAAAACAAAGGGTTAAATCGCTTTGTTTGGGACATGCGTTATCCCCAACTAGAAGGGGTGCCTGCCGTCTATATAGAAGCGAGTTTCAGGGGACACAAAGCTTCACCGGGGAGCTATAGCGCCACGTTGTTGGTGGGCCATCAAACGTTGACGGTGCCTGTTGAAATCAAAGCCAACCCACATTATGAAACCACGTCAGCGCACTATGCCGACTACCACGAGTTTATGTCCAGTGCTGAAGCTACCTACAACCAAATGACCCAACAAGTCAACCGATTGTATGCGATTAAAGGAAGGATTGATGCCTTGTTGGCGCAGGAAGGTTTGCTGCAGGGTGATTTGCGTCAGCAAGCACAAAAAGTTTCTGCGGCTATCGGTGCCTGGGATGCGCTGATGGTTCAGCGACTGAGCAAAGCGTATGACGATGTAGAAAACTATGTCAACGGATTTACAGCCAACTATATCCGCGCATTCAACGAGGGAGATTCTGACCAGCCTCGGATCACTCAAGGTACCCGTCAAAGAGTAGCCGAGTTGCAGCAGATCTGGGTCGGCCACAAACAAACTGCAGACGAACTAGAACAAAAACAGGTACCGGCTTTGAGCAATGCGCTATTTGCCCAAGGAATCGGTGCCCTAGCTTATTAAGTGATGAATCAGAATCAACAACGCGTTATTTTATCCGATGTATACCCCTCGATTGATGGGGGGCTGTATGCCATTAAAAGAATTCCAGGTCAGCGAGTAACCGTCGAGTGTGACGTGCTATGCGACGGACACGACGTGCTCAGGGCCAGTTTGTTATACAGGCATCAGTCTGAAAAAAAGTGGACTGAAGTGCCGATGCACCACCAAGGGAATGACCGATTTGGCGCCCATTTTGACGTAGCTGCTTTAGGTCAGTATACCTACTGCGTCTCGGGATGGGTCGATGAGGCATTGAATTGGCTCAGCGGGGTGCGCAAAAAAGTACAGGCAGACCAAATAGTTACCTCAGAGCTGTTGGAAGGAGCGCTCTATGTGCCGCATTTACTGAAATCCAAGGGATTAAATGACCGATCCTTTTGGGAGGAGTTCGCTTTGAACCTGGCCGATGCTGAACGCCATCAAGCCGCTTTGGCCGTATTGTTTGACCCCCGATTAGATGAAGGGTTTATGGCCCATCCCACCAAAATGCTTCACGCCACTACCGCTCATTTTTCGGTGTTGGTCGAGCGCAAAAAGGCGCTGTTCAGCACTTGGTATGAATTTTTCCCCAGGTCTTCTTCACCCACCCCGGGAGCGCACGGTACCTTTAAGGATTGTATGCAGATACTGCCTAAGGTAGCTGCCATGGGGTTTGATACGTTGTATTTTCCCCCGGTTCATCCCATCGGGGAGGTCAACCGAAAAGGGAAGAACAACGCTACTGATGCCCAAAAGGGCGATGTGGGTTCGCCTTGGGGCATTGGCTCTCATTTAGGAGGCCATAAAGACCTGCATCCTGAGCTGGGGACTTTAGCTGATTTTAAGCAATTGGTTCAATCCGCTTCCGATCAGGGTATTGAGATTGCGATGGATTTTGCCCTCCAGGCAGCACCTGACCACCCCTGGGTAAAACAACACCCCGAATGGTTTAAATGGCGTCCAGATGGCAGTATTCAGTACGCGGAAAACCCGCCCAAAAAATACCAGGACATCTTGCCGATTTATTTTGAGACTCCGGACTGGAAAGCGCTTTGGGACGAATTGTTGTCCTGCTGCCTGTATTGGGTAGAGGAAGTGGGTATCCGTGTGTTTCGGGTGGATAACCCCCACACCAAACCTTTCCACTTTTGGGCGTGGCTGATGGCCGAAGTTCGGGCCAAACACCCCGAAGTGCTCTTTTTGGCCGAAGCGTTTACCCGCCCCAAAATTATGCAGCAGCTTGCTAAATCCGGATACACCCAAGGCTACACCTATTTCACGTGGCGCACGGACAAACACCAGATGACTGAATACGTCACAGAGTTGACCCAGAGCCTTCAAAAAGAGTACTTCAGGCCTAATTTTTGGCCCAATACCCCAGACATCAATCCTTTTCACCTCCAAGGGGCCAATGAGTCCATGCACCTCAGCCGTTATTTTATGGCCGCTACCTTGAGCTCCAATACTGGAGTTTATGGCCCCGTCTATGAAATGATGGTATCTGATGCCGTGCCGGGTCGTGAAGAGTACATGGATTCAGAGAAGTACGCCGTGCGTCATTGGGACTGGAATTTTGAAAACAAAATCACCGTCTTGATGTCCAAAATCAACCGAGCTAGACATGATTTTCTCGCCTTGCAACAGACCAATAATATTGTGTTTTGCGGGGTGGATAACCCCCAATTGATGGCGTACCTCAAGTGGGATGATGCCCAAACCTGTTGGGTGCTTTGCGTGGTGAGTTTCGATCCGTACTACACCCAAAAGGGTACCGTCGAAGTGCCGCTGCATTTGATGGGGCTTGAAGGCCACGCACACTACCGGGTACACGATGTAATCACCCAAAACACCTATGATTGGCAGGGGACTCACAACTATGTGGAAATTCACCCCGTTTTACCTTTTCACCTATTTCAACTAACTCAGTAGCCATGAAAAACGCCGAAAATCTAGCGCCAAAACGCTCGTTTGAATTTGACATCGAGTGGAAGTCGGCGTTTGACCACGAGGGATTCAAGCACGCATTTGCCAATGAGATTTTGGAGCAATACATCCCCAAAAAGCGCTGGTACGCAGGCAAATCCTCCCACTTGAAATACATCGAAATCACTGATTTTGTCCGCCTAAAATCGGAGAAAAACAATTATTTCGCAGTATTGATCGAGGTGAATTTCCAAGAGGCGTTTTTTCAAAACTACTTTATTCCGGTCGCCTTTATGTCCGAGGCGGAGCTGGACACCAATACCCTGATCGCTCCTGCTCAGTTCAACGGAGTTTCTGGCTACTTGGTCGACGCGTTACATATTGAAGATTTCAGAAAACTGTTGTTTGAACGCATCGCCGCCAGTGCTGAGCTCCGCGAATTCCCCAACATTATTTTTCATAAATCGTCCCTGCTGGGACCGATGAAGTATGAAAGCTCGCGCTTTATGGGGGCAGAACAAAGCAATACTTCGATCGTTTACAACGAGACCTATGTGCTCAAAATATTTAGACGCATTTACATCTCGACCAATCCCGACTATGAAATCAACCGATTTTTGACTGAGGTCTGCCGATTTGAGAATACGCCTGAATACGTGGGCAGCGTCAATTTATCGATCGGTGAAGAAGACAACATCACGATTGGTTTGATGCAGCGTTTGATACCCAACCAGGGAGATGCGTGGAATTACTTCCTCAAAGAAATGGACGAGGTGTTTTCAAACCTCGAGCGCAAAAAAATCAAGCTAGCCGATATTCCCGATACCGAGCACTACAAGAGAATTAGGCTGCAAAATATCCCCCACCAAATCATTGATTGGGCGGGCCTTAACCTGTTTCAGAAAGTGCAACAACTCGCGCTCAGGACCGCCCAAATGCATGTGGCTCTGGGCAGTGATACCCGAAATACTTCCTTTGTACCCGCTAACTTCAACGGGGATTACGAGGTGTGGCTCAAAAATAGGTTGACCTATCAGTTTCAAAACCGACTGAACACAATTGAAAACAACCTGCACAAATTAGAAGGCGAATCCATGGAACTGGCCAAGGTGTTTTTAAACCGGAAAAACGAAATTAGGCGCAGGTTTTTAGATTTTGATTGGACCAAGCTTAAAAGCGAGCGTATCCGCATCCACGGAGACTATCATTTAGGTCAGGTATTGGTGGATCAGGATGACTTTTATTTGCTTGACTTTGAGGGAGAGCCCGAGAGTACGATTCGCGACCGCAAGGTAAAGCAGCCCCCCATCAAGGACATCGCCGGTATGTTTCGTTCTTTTCACTACGCGATTTATTCGGTGATTCTCAACAACGGCAGTAAGTTTCCCTACGAAAGGGACGAGCTTTTTGTGGCTGGAGAAAAACTGTACCACTACATATGTGGATCGTTTTTATACACGTATGTGGACCATGTGCAAAAAAATAACCTCAATATTGGCTATACCAAAGAGATTGAGTTTTTGCTCCAATACTGCCTTTTAGAAAAAGCGGTGTACGAACTCGGCTACGAATTGAACTCTCGCCCGCGTTGGGCATTGATCCCACTCAGGGGAATATTACAAATACTAAATTAATCGGCACCCTTGCGCGCCCCCATTGCTGATGCATACGACAACCATTCACCACAGTCTGTTCACTGATTTTGATATTGAATTATTTAAAGCGGGCAAGCATTTTGACCTATCCGACAAATTAGGAGCCCATCCGATGACCCTTGACGGGGTATCGGGTACCTACTTTGCCGTCTGGGCCCCCTCGGCCAAAAGCGTCTCGGTGATCGCTGATTTCAACTATTGGATCGAAGGGTCACATCCGCTTTTTGTGCGTTGGGATGGCAGCGGTATCTGGGAGGGCTTTGTGCCTGGAGTCAAGCACGGAGCATTATACAAGTATAAAATTCACTCTCACCACAATCAGGTGGTGACTGAGAAGGCGGATCCATTTGCCCGCAGAGCAGAGCACCCACCTTTGACGGCTTCCGTGGTTTGGGATGCGGCTTATGACTGGAAAGATCAGCAATGGATGAAGGCTCGGCCCCAAAGACAAGGACTAGACAAGCCTTTTTCTGTGTACGAAGTGCATTTTGGTTCTTGGCGCCGTAATGCGCAAGGCGACTTTTTAAGCTATCGTGAAATGGCTGACCAACTAGTGCCTTATGTGGCCGAAATGGGTTTTACCCATGTGGAGTTTATGCCGATTATGGAGTATCCCTATGATCCCTCTTGGGGCTATCAGCTCGTGGGCTATTTTGCGCCTACGTCCAGGTTTGGAACCCCGGAAGAGTTCAAGTATCTGGTGGATGCATTTCACCAACACGACATCGGGGTGATTTTGGATTGGGTGCCCTCCCATTTCCCGAGTGATGACCACGGTCTCGGCTTTTTTGATGGAAGCCACCTATACGAACATCCAGACCCCAGAAAAGGATACCACAAGGATTGGAAGAGTTTGATCTTCAATTATGAGCGTCCTGAAGTACGCGCATTTTTGATCTCCAACGCTGTGTTTTGGATGCGCCATTTCCACATTGATGGACTTCGTGTCGATGCGGTAGCTTCTATGTTGTATCTGGATTATTCTCGTGAAGATGGAGAGTGGGAGCCCAATGAGTTTGGGGGTAGAGAAAATCTAGCAGCAGCTTCTTTTTTGCGGGAGCTCAATGCCCACCTCTACGGTCGATTTGATGGAATACAAACCATTGCCGAGGAGTCAACTTCTTTCCCGATGGTGAGTCGACCCACGGATATCGGCGGTTTGGGTTTTGGTATGAAGTGGATGATGGGCTGGATGCACGACACCTTGGAATATTATAAAAAAGATCCTATTTACCGACCCTACCACCAGAACGACATCACTTTTTCGATGACTTATGCCTTTACCGAAAACTTTATGCTCCCGCTGAGTCATGACGAGGTGGTGTATGGCAAGAATTCATTGCTGGGTCGTATGCCTGGTGATGAATGGCAGCGATTTGCCCAGTTGAGGTTGATGTATGCGTATATGTATACGCATCCTGGGGCTAAACTGTTGTTTATGGGCGGGGAGTTTGGCCAATATGCCGAGTGGAATTACAACCAGAGCTTGGATTGGCATTTGACTGAGTTCGGTTTCCACAACGGGATTCAGAAGAACCTTAAGGCGCTCAACCGTTTATACCGGGAGACTACAGCCATGCATCAGTGGCAATTTTCGGCTCAAGGATTTGAGTGGATGTCCTATGACGATGCACAGAACGCCGTTTTAGCTTATGTGCGCCATGGATCACAAGCTGCAGATGCCGTATTAGTGGTCTGCAACATGACTCCCCAGCCACACGAAGGATACCGAGTTGGTCTTCCATTTGGCAAAAAGTTGGTGCTTAAGTACCATTCTGATGATACGGATTTTGGCGGTTCTGGCTACCCAGTTGCGGGGCAAATCACTGCCGAATCACTGCCCATCCACGGACGTTCCAGCAGTGCACTTTTGGCGCTACCACCCTTAGGGGCTGTGGTTTATCAAATTTTATAAACATTGCTTGTGGGGATGCGCGTATCCGTGTTTATTTGCCCTTTGCGACTAACCGACTCATTTCATGATTACCAATACAGAACTCGAATACAAGGGCAACTTAGTGCCCAATGCCTATAAGTCACACAAGAAATCATCCAATATTGTCACATTTCAATCGGAAAACAATGTGCTGCTTCAAGTACACGTAGTCCGAGACAGTATTTTGCGATTTAGGTATGCGCCCGACGGCTTTTTTGCCAAAGATTTCAGTTATGCGATCGATGAGCAGCAACCACATGGTTTTAATGAGCTCACAGTTCAAGAGACCGACACTACGGTGGTCATTACCACCAAAAAAATCCAGTGTGTTGTGGCCAAACAAGATCTGCGCATCGGGTTGTATGATCTGGACGGTCTGGTGATCTGTGAGGATGAAATGGGTTTTCACTGGGAAGAGTCCTTCGAGTTTGGCGGCAATTACGTCAAGATGAGTAAGTCATCACCCGATGGCGAAAATTTCTTCGGTTTGGGGGATAAACCGACCCACCTGAACCTGAAAGGAAAAAGGCTGTCCAACTGGAATACCGATCAATACGCCTACGGAAAAGACTTGGATGAGTTGTACAAAACCGTACCCTTTTACATCGCTTTGCACAACAAAATGGCTTACGGGATCTTTTTTGACAACACCTTTAAAACCCATTTTGATTTCTGCCACGAACGCCGCAATGTCACTAGTTTTTGGGCTGATGGGGGCGAGATGAATTATTATTTTATCTACGGGCCCGGGATCGATCAGGTGGTTCAAAAGTACACGGACCTCACGGGTAAACCCGAGATGCCACCGATGTGGGCGATGGGTTATCACCAGTGTAAATGGAGTTATTACCCCGAGTCTAAAGTGCGGGAAATCGCGGATCAGTTTAGAAAACACGAGTTCCCTTGTGATGCGCTTTATTTAGACATCGACTATATGGATGGGTTCCGCTGTTTTACTTGGAACAACACCTATTTTCCTTCACCAAAACAAATGGTCGATGACCTGAAAGCCCAAGGGTTTCAGACCATTGCCATCATTGATCCAGGCATCAAAATCGATCCGGATTATTCGGTGTTTCAGGAGGCCTTGGAAAAAGATTATTTCTGCAAGCGCGCCGATGGATCCTATATGAAGGGTAAAGTATGGCCCGGCGAATGCTATTTCCCGGACTTTACCAACCCAGAGGTACGTCAGTGGTGGGCCGGCCTTTATGGCGAGCTGATCGAGCAGATCGGAATCAAAGGGATCTGGAACGACATGAACGAACCCGCCGTGATGGAGGTACCCGGAAAGACTTTCCCCAATGACGTGCGCCACGACTACGACGGCAATCCCTGCAGTCACCGCAAAGCGCATAATATTTACGGAATGCAGATGGCCCGTGCCACCTATGATGGCGTAAAAAAGTACGCCTATCCCAAAAGGCCTTTTGTGATTACTCGTGCCCAGTACTCTGGAGGTCAGCGCTATACGTCCTCCTGGACCGGGGACAATGTCGCCACCTGGGAGCACCTTTGGCTGGCCAATGTCCAAGTGCAACGCATGTCCCTCAGCGGAATGGGCTTTGTAGGTACAGACATCGGCGGATTTGCCGAGCAACCCACAGGAGAATTGTTCACCCGTTGGGTGCAGTTGGGTAGTTTTCACCCGTTCTGTCGCGTCCATTCTTCAGGTCACCACGGGGATCAGGAACCTTGGTCGTTTAACGATGAGGTATTGGACATCACCCGAAAGTTTGTGCGCATGCGGTACGAACTACTGCCCTATATATACACCATGTACCACCAATACGTGCAGCATGGGACTCCTATGATCAAACCTTTGGTGTATTTTGATCAAACCGATGCGCAAACGTATTACCGCACGGATGAATTTATCTTCGGCGATCAAATTTTGGTGTGTCCCGTTCAAGAGCCTAATGCTTTAGGTCGTCGCATGTATATGCCTAAAGGGGGTTGGTACAACTGGTGGACCCGTGAGTTGGTAGAGGGCGGTCAAGAGTTGTGGGTGGATGCTCCATTGGATAAAATGCCGCTTTTTGTCAAGCAAGGCGCCATCATACCTAAGTACCCAGTCCAGCAATACGTAGACCAGATTAGGGTAGAAACCTTGAAATTGGAGTTGTACTTTAAATTGGGAAGAGAGCACTCTGTGGTGTTTGAAGATGCCCATGATGGATATGACTACCACAAAGGAATGTTCTCCTTGAGAACCTTAAAGCTGTACGGTAAGGAACAGGAACTCAACCTGAACCAACACCGCGAAGGCGCGTTTGAAGTACCTTTTAGCCGATATTGCATTGAGTTAATCGGACTTCCATTCACCCCATCCAAGATTTGGATCGATACGGAAGAGGTTTCGTTGACGGATGTTCAATTTGACCCGGCAGCTATGACCATTATGGTGGATAAGGATTTCCACGCTTTGGTGATCAAGTAGCCCCAAGGATAGAAATAAAAAAGGCGCCAAACGGGCGCCTTTTTTATTCGAACTATTTAGTCAAACAGTCCCAAGGATAAATATCGATCCCCGCGATCACACACGATACTCACCACCAAGCACTCATTCAGCTCCTGGCAAAGTTTTAATGCGGCGATAGCCGCACCAATAAGCTGATTCTAGGTTGATCGGGACACTGCTTTTTCGCTCTTAGTTCATCGATAATCTGCCGTTGTTCCACGGGACAAAATCAGGCAAATACGCCCACCTCTGTTTCCCAAAAACCAGTTGCTTTCACTTGATTTTTGTTATATTTGAGTTAAAGCTTAGTTGATGAAAAATTTGTTTTGTGCAGCCATCATGGTTGTTTTTTCTGCCTTTGGTTGGGCCCAAGCAGATGCCCCTATAATTGGACGTTGGGATTTAACCATGGAAAAAGAGGGTGTTTCACTTCCTTCATGGCTAGAGGTAAGACTCTCTGGAAGTAAAACATTGGTGGGTGCTTATGTAGGTGAAGTAGGAAGCGCTCGACCCGTGGCTCAATTCAGTTACCAGGATAATACCCTAAATTTTTCTGTTCCTCCTCAATGGGTTGGAAATCAAGATCTTGAATTTACGGCTCGTTATGAAAATGATGAATTAGTTGGAGAGATCATTCACAACAACGGAACTAGATGGCTTGTACGCGGTGTTCGCGCACCCCTGATGATCAGAGAAACTCCCAAATCTTGGACGGCTCCTGCTCCCATCTTTAATGGGGTAGACCTGTCCGGTTGGGTGGCTCAATCGGGTCCAGACCGCAATCAATGGATCGTTAAGGACGGTATTTTAACCAGTCCAAAGTCAGGTAGCAACTTGATGACCGAGCAAAAATTTGACGACTTTAAACTGCACATTGAATTCCGTTATCCCGCAGGAAGTAATTCAGGGATTTATCTCAGAGGGAGGCATGAAGTACAAGTAGAGGATAACTATGGAAAGCAGCCCAGCCCCACCTACTTTGGTGGTATTTATGGTTTTTTAACACCCAATGTGATGGCCGCTTTACCGGCTGGAAGCTGGCAGACTTATGACATCACACTCATCGGTCGAAGGGTAACCATTACAGCTA
>ENA-OREM01000733-OREM01000733.1-marine-metagenome-genome-assembly--contig:-NODE-733-length-19925-cov-3.572148_pt1 | contig 19925 bp, 33 predicted proteins | sample MGYA00248623_ERZ508561 | MGnify/ENA primary metagenome ERZ508561 (study PRJEB26227, sample SAMN06264494) | marine metagenome | isolation source: Columbia River Estuary | place: USA:Columbia River Estuary...
GTAACAGTAAGTTCGTTTCCAATAGTTACATCATTTGGTAATCCAACAGTAACATCACCAGTGCTAGTATCAACTTCAACTTCGTTAGCAGTGCCGGTTAAACTTGTAACAGCAGAGTTGACAGTTGAAATAGCATTGTAAGTAGTACCGTCAGATGTAATTTCCCACTTGTCGGTTGATTCGTTCCAACGTAACGCAACATTATCACTTGTACCTCGCTCAACTTCAATGCCTGCGTTTTGACTAGGCGTGCCGGTTTCGTCGGAGTTAAGGGTTATAATGTTATCACCTATATTCACGACATTTGAGTCTACTTGTGTAGTATTACCCTGTACAGTTAAGTTACCACCTATAATTACATCGTTGTCTACGTTTAAATCATTTTCTACAGTAACATCTGAACTAAATGTTGTAGCTGGTGTAATTGTTAATGTTGAACTATCTGTTGTATCTATGAGTGGTGTAAACAAACCAGTGGTAACTGTTAGCTCATTACTGATTGTTACATCATCTGGCAAACCAATAGTTACTGCTGCTGTTTCTGAACCACTGCCTGTTACTTCTACTTCATTTGTAGTTCCTGCTATTGCAGCAACGTAATTGCCAGACGTCCTTGTACCAAGAGGAATTTCTCCTGAAGTTATATTATTGGCGTTTATATTTGTAAGTTGTCTGCCATCGCCTATAAATTCTACTGCTGTAACTTTATTAGTTACTATTAAATCATTTTCAACTGTAACATCTGAATTAAATATAGCAGCAGGCACAACAGCAATAGCAGAGCTATCAGACGTGTCAATAATTGGAACAAATAAACTGCCCGAAGCAGTTACATTGCCAGTAACATCAATATTACCAGTACCAGTTATGTTTTGCGAGTTAAGATCTAAATTGCCACCTAGCTGTGGTGTAGTATCGTCTACTACGTTATCAATACCACCGCCAAAGACGTCACTAATGCTTTTCCAATCGGCGTTGTTGCCGTCGGTACTGACAGTAAGAACTTGATCGGCATTGCCAAGCACTGCTGGTAATATTGTGTTACCGCTTGTGTTTTCAATAGCGTTAGTAACCCGAAGATCATTTTCTACAGTTACATCTGAATTAAACGTAGTACTTGGTACAATAGTAATAGCAGAGCTATCAGTTGTATCAACAGTTGATACGTATAAAGTAGAACCAATTGTCGCATCGGTTCCTACAGTCAATCCATTCTTGACTACAAAGTTTTTGTTGTTTGCCACGGTTCACTATCCCCAGTTAGGCTGTAATTTTATGTATTTAGTTGTACAATTGAACCACGCTAACATTAAACTTTGTACTAGTAGCACTCGCTGGCGTAGTTAAAAGTCTAATGTTTCCGCCGCTTAGGTCCACATTGTATGTCGCTAAAGAAGCGCCAGTTAATATTTCGCCATACTCAGTTGCATAAGCATCTGATGCGTCGTGCGTGATTAATAGTTTTGTAATATGTCTTAGGTTGCCCTGTGTTGCTGTAATGATTACCTCAGCCCCTGCGTAGGCAGTAACACTTAGGTTGTGTAGTGCTACCTGCGTTGTGGCAGTTGTAGTCAACGTAGACGACGCATTAGAATGCCCGGTAAATTGCACCTCGTTAGATACTACAACGTTAGCGTTAGCAACTACGTTGCCGCTAACTGTAATTTTATTGTTAGCAACAATATCATTTTCAACGGTAATATCAGATCTAAAAGCTGTAGCTGGTACAACAGTAACAGCAGAGCTATCAGTTGTATCAATAAGTGGAGTAAACAACCCAGTAGTAACGGTTAGTTCGTTTCCAATAGTTACATCGTTCGGTAATCCAACAGTAACATCACCAGTGCTAGTATCAACTTCAACTTCGTTAGCAGTACCAGTAAGTGATGTTACGGCGGCGTCTGCTGTTGAAATAGCATTGTATGTAGTGCCGTCTGTGGTGATTTCCCACTTATCGGTACTCTCGTTCCAACGTAACGCAACATTAGTACTAGTGCCACGTTCAACTTCAATTCCTGCGTTTTGGCTAGGTGTACCAGTTTCGTCTGAGTTAAGTGTAATGAAAGCATCGCCAATGTTTACAACATTAGAATCAACTTGTGTAGTGTTACCTTGTACAGTTAAGTTACCAGCAATAATCACTTCGCCTGTAGCATTACCTACTGCTGATGGATCAATAACCAAAGTAGCTGGGCCGGTGATGTAACCGTTGACTGTTAGATTGTTACCTACAGTTATGTCTGAATCAAAGTTAGTAATAGGCACAACAGTAATAGCAGAGCTATCTGTTGTGTCAATAGTGCTTACATTAAGTTGTCCACCAACAGTAACATTGCCACTAGCATCTTCAGTCAGTGTAGTTGGCACATAAGCTGAGCCATTGAATCTGTTTAGTGACCCAGTAGTTCTACCAGTTGTATCGGTGTCGGTTAGCGCTGTGTAAGTAGCAACAAGACCAGTAAGCCCACTGCCATCACCAAAGAATCGTACAGCAGTAACGTCGCCTGTTGACACTGTATTACCAGTAATAGCAACATCATTGCCTACAGTAAGTGTATTCTCAACAGTTACATTTGAATTAAATGTTGCCGCTGGTACAATGGTAATAGCACTTGAATCAGTAGTATCAATAAGCGGAGTAAACAATCCAGTTGTAACAGTTAGCTCATTGCCAATGGTTACATCGTCTGGTAAGCCAATGGTAACTGCTGCGGTTTCTGATCCACTGCCGCTTACTTCTACTTCGTTAGTAGTACCTGCGATAGTAGCAACATAGTTACCGGTAGTCATAGTACCAAGCGTAACATAATTGTTTGGCAATGTACCTGTAAAGTTAGCACCGTCTAAATAATAAGCACCATGTTCGCCGTCTAATAAGTCTGCGTTTAGATTTGAAACAGCAGTTGTTGACGCAATAATCATAGGCGCTGTGCCTGTTGCTAACGTAGACTTAACCTGATCAGAAACAGAAACGCTGCCTGCTACTTGGAGCTTGTCAGTGTTGTTATCAATTGATTTATTGATTAATACATTACCGTCTGATCGTAAACCGTGTTTAACTACAAATTTTTTGCTAGCCATTATGTTTTCCTAGTGTGATATATTTATAAGAACCTAATAAGTGTTTTCAGCACTTTGTAGGTTGTAGAATTAGCAGATGCTCCCGCAGCATCTAGGTGAACGTCTGCGCCTCGTATAGTCGCAGTAAATGATGCTAGTGAATTTGCACCGGTAAATAAGTTTGAGTATTCAGTTGTTGACGCTGTTACAGTGTCGTGGATGATTGATATTTGACAAACCTGTACTTCACTTGTTACATTATCTCTCACTTGTACAATTAGTTTACCCGAGCTAAACACACTGCCGTCGAATTGTGTGATAGTCTGTGCTGCTGTAGTGCTTAGCGTTTTTTGGTTCGCACTGGTTTGCTGAATGTTGTTAACTTCTAAATTGTTAGTTAAGTTAATGTCATTTTCAACAGTTACATCTGAATTGAAAGTAGCAGCAGGAACAACAGTAACAGCAGAACTGTCTGTTGTGTCGATTGTGCTTACATTAATTTGCCCTGATACAGTAATGTTACCACTTGTGTCTTCTGTAGTTTGAGTCGGTACGTAGTTTGTGCCGTTGAAGCGTGTAAGCGAGTCTGTAGTTCTGCCCGTTGTATCTGTATCAGTTAGTTGATCGTAAGAAGCAACAAGACCGCTAAGGCCGCTACCGTCACCAAAGAATCGCACAGCAGTAATATCACCGGTAGATACAGTACTCCCTGTGATGCTAACGTCGTTGCCTACAGTGAGTGTATTTTCAACAGTTGCGTCGCTGCTAAACACCATCTTAGGCGTAACTGTGATCGCACTAGAATCACTGCTATCAATTGTAGAAGTGTAAACTGTGCCATTTGATATCAAGTCGTTTACTGTGATATTGTTTGTAGTTGTGTTGCCCCTTCCGGTAACAGAGTCAAGTGTACTTGTGACACTAAATGTTACTTGACTAGCAGCAGAATCACTACCAGTTACAACATCAATGTCAGCATTGCTTTGAAAATGTAGTGTTTGCCCTAGCTCAATATTTGTAGCAGTACTAGTATCATCTACAATAGTAAAAGCATCATTGAAGTTTAGACCAATGATGTTACCGGTAACTTCTAAGTCGCCTAGAACCTTTGTTCGATCTGTGCCAGTAGCACCAGAAAGTTCAAGATCGCCTACAGTGGTTGTGATATTAACATTGCCTAGATTGTAGTTGTTCTGTACAGTTAAAAAGTCAGTGTTGATGCGGTCTGAACAAATCGTGCCGTTAACATCGAGATCACAGCCAGGAGAATTTTTATTAATACCAATGCGATTGTTTGTAACGTCAATATAAAGGAGGTCGGTTTCAACTGCTAGGTCAATACCGTTTCTCTCTAGGTTAGCTTTTAATAACGGTCCTGATATGCGACCTACAGCCATAGCTCTCTCCTCACGGGGATCCTGTCCCTCCAACCACCTTTCATTGCGGGTTGACCACAGTTTGTATTTGTATTTATATGAGTTTAAGTATTATCAACAAGCAGGATGTCAAATGTACAAGTGTATCTGCCGTTGTTAGACAGAGTATGCATACGAGCATCAATGTCTGTCTTCTCTGGGAATGATTGAGGTATAGGATAATCTAACTGATATGGTCCACCTACACCGTTTACTTCTGCAACGTGTCTTATTTGGAAAGAACCTACACCGCCTGGTCGAGCAAACAGTTTGAAACTGCCTGTTGCTGTGCCCTGTGCTGTAACATCAAGACGCATTAGATAGCCTGTGAAGCCTGCCGGAATAGTGTAGATGCTCATCATAGTTTGACCAACACCTTCTAGAACTTTTGCTACTATAGTTGTGCCTGACTTGATTAAGATACGTTCTGAGTTTGGTTCAAAGTTATCAGTGCAAGAATAGCTTGCTCTAAACACTCGTTTGAAACTGTTGGTTGTTGTAGCACTTGATCCTGATATAGTAACTGTTTCTGTTTGCAATTCGTAGTTGCTGTCTAGCCCTTGTATTTCTACTGTGTCGCCATCGTGTGTTGTTCGTGCTGTAGCTTCATTGTTGGGTGCTACCACATTCACAGTCAGCACACCGTTAGAGTCAATAGTACTCCAAGGATAAACAGTGTCATTCTCATCCCAAATAGTGCCGTTTGTATTTTGACTCATGGCAGGAACAGCGCCGAACTTATGTATCTCCCCAAAACCAGCGGGCAAGTTAATGCTGTTGTACAAGTCACCGCCAATGGTTCTAATCACAGGCTGTCCTACAGCATTGTAGTCCATAGCTTGAACCAAGTCATTGGTGTTTGGCTCCGAGCTATGGACATAGTTAGTTGAATTTGGATTTAGGTTAGGCATATTATGTTGCCCACGGTCTACCGATTTTTAGCCCACCGGTGTTGGCATTGTTGAACACAGTATCGCCTACATATTTTGTAGGCAGTTGATCAATATCTGCTGTTGTATCTGTATAGCGTCCTGACTCTACTACATTGCGAGCTGCTCTGTCTGCGTTAGCTTGTGCAAGTTTTGCTTCTTGTTTTGCTTGTTTAGTGCCAAGTGTTGAGATACCGTTAGCTGCCATTGTATGCTCCCATGTCTTTTACTCTAATGTCAGCTGGATGCTTAGGTCCGTTAACTCCGCCGCCTGCATGAACTGTTACAGCTGAAACGGGTGAAACGTGTTCGTCTGGGGAATTATCGTATCCTCTATTAGGATCACTAAGCAGATTAAAAATCTGTTTGAATCGACTTGGTTCTGAGTCACAAGGAGCAATAGTCTCAACATCTGTTGGCTGCTCTTCTTGTGCCTCTAAGCGATCAATAACGTCTAGTACTGAGCGTACTATGTCTGTAGCTTTCATTACATACTCCTGTATGTAACTATTTAGCTACTTACTTTTCGGAATGAGTAACAAACTCAAGATCGCCTTTGATGTTTTCACGGTACTTAAGGAAACCATTTTCAACCAAACGACTTACAGCATCTTCAATGCCTTTAGACCGTCCTTCAGACCGTCCAACAAAGTAGCCGATGGCAACTAGAGTAACAAAAAGCGAAAGTTCAAAAATTCCAATGGTAAACATGTTTAGCCCTCTATGTGTGTTTGTTTACTGTATTTACTATAGCATCACTATTTCAAATGTCAACCATTTTATCAACGCTAAATATCTATAGAGCACAAGGAGGACAGACTTATGACTCTTAAAAAACTTTCCCTAGATTTAGAATTAGGCCAAGAAATATTAGTTGGCAAAAACAACGAGCGTGCCACGATCACTAAGATCGAGTACCACGAGAAGACCGGCGTTGTGTCCTTAAACACTACACGTGGTCCGCGGGCTGCGTTAACATTTAAATTATGTCCAGATCACGAATCAAGTTCAAGTGCGGCAGACAAGTACAGATAAATAATGTTATGAAAATACGTGATATTGTTGAAAAAACAGATAAAGAATACTGTAAAAAAACTCCTCCGTCAAAGATGGGAGCAAGTGACAAAGCCAGCTGTAAGTCGCAAGGACTTGTGTCTCGTGAGTATACCGGCAAGCCTAAGTCTTATTTAAACGCCGACGGCAAGCGGGTAAAGCTTAAAGGTAAAGTACAGAGTCAACAGTACGGCAACGAAAACGGACCGTCGGCAACTAACACAGGATAGAGTAATGAAGATACGTGAATTAGTAAACGAATCGCCTTTACTTAAGAACACAGGTTCTTACAACCCTGCTGACTCTAGCATAGTTAAAAAAGTACAAACTGTGTTAAAGCGCAAGGGGTATGATGTAGGCCCTACCGGCGTTGATGGTAAGTACGGTCCTCGAACTGAAGCAGCAGTGCGCAAATTTCAAACAGATAATAATTTACAGGTTGATGGCACAGTAGGACCTAAAACACGCAACGCACTTGGTATTACTTCTGTAAAAATACTTGATCCCGATAGCCAAGTAGGCTTCTTTGGTGATCCGTCAACTGGTGTAGATCTAGTAGGTAACTCTAATAATACATCAAGTGACGCAATGGATATAGCAGCAGATTTAATAAAAGAGTTTGAAGGTTATTACCCTAAAGCATACTGGGACTATAAGCAGTATTCAATCGGGTACGGATCAAAAGCAAAAAGCAAAAATGAAGTGATTGATAAGCCAGAAGCTATGCGTAGGCTTAAACAAGAGATGAAACAAGCTCAACAAAACGTACTAGGTATTATGAAAAAAGGCAACTACAATTGGAGCAGTAAACAAGTAGCAGCACTAATTAGCTTTGCCTATAACATCGGTAGCATAAATCAACTTACTGCTAACGGAACACGAGATGACGCAACTATTTTAGCTAAGATACCTCAGTATCGCAAAGCTGGCGGCGAAGTATTAAGCGGTCTAGTAAAGCGAAGAACCAAAGAAGCAGAAGTGTTTAAGCAAGGTATGAGAAATGCGAATTAGAGATATTGTAAGCGAAGACAATCGCGAAGAAGCTAAAAAAATAATACAACAGATAAACGACTTAAATGACATACCGGGTCTAAGTGGCATAGAGTTCGACGACGACGGCGAAGTTGCCGACGCTACTAGTAAAGCAAAAAATATAGAGCCAGCTGAGCCTAAACAATTAACTCCACTTCAGCAGCAAAGACAAGTTGGTCAACGTGCTGGAAACATAGGACAGTGGGCACTTCATACTACTGACCACGAAGCGTTTGTAAGCATGGCTAAAGCTGACTTCTTAATGGCAAGTGCTCATTACGAAAGCAATGACTTTGATCCACGCTTTAAAAAATACGAAAACTTTATCAGTCTGGGTCGAGGCAAGAACAATATATTCCAAAGCTCGATGTATGAAGGCGGCGTAACTATGGTTCTTGATGTAAACAAAATGAGACAGATCCGTGGAGCAAAATACAGCAAGGCATTTGTTTACGGCTCCTACGACGAAAAGACCAAAAAACTAGAACCAGCAAAAAGATCTTCGCAAACTCCTAGCGGTAAGTCGTTTATAGACGAAGCAGAACATAGAATGTATTTTAAGACTCAATTTATTGATGACTGGCACAAGTACATAAAAGAGATACATTTTAATATGCCAGTGCGGGAAGGTAAGCCAGCAAGTCATCTGATCAAAGCAGAAGAGTTGGCAAGAGACTATGCTGAAAAGTTTAACATAAAATACTTTGTGTACAAAGACCGAGCAGCCTACAATATGCTAGCCAAAGGTTATGCTATGAGTAGCAGGGCAATTAAAAAAGCAGGCGGTCTAGCTAGACTACTTGCGTTGCTATTTTCTCGAGGCAGGGTAAAACTAAGATGAAAATAAATGAAATACTAAAAGAAGGCAGCGACCGTTCGTTACTATATCATTCAACAATTTTACCACGAGCACAGAAAATTGTAGACGGTGACAATTTTGCTGCTGCTGTTAGCGACGCCGGCCGCACACTGAAGCGTGATAGTTATATTAGTTTTAGCCGTAGCCCCAGCAACCAATATGTTAAAGTTCAGTCGAACTTGCTGATAACATTTGAGATTGATGAAGAAAAACTTAGAACTCATTTAATAAAGCAAAGACGTGGTTTTTCGTTAGATCCTTTTGTGTTTGGTAACACTGGCTCAGCAGCAGGCAACAAGAACTATGTACGAGAATACGAAACACGTTTGAATCTCCTTGGCAGAGAAGCTATTCCTAATATTAAGAAGTTTGTTAGAGCAGTACACATATTCACACCAGTGTCTATAAAGGACAGAGCCGCAGTTCCAACTGCTGAGAAGCCTCCGATGGTGGGCGGGTTATCTAGCGAGTTTGATCCAGACTGGAAACAAAAGCAAGATGGATTTAAGTCCCCACTAGATATATCAAGAGAACAAGAAAATCAACTAAATCAGCTTATAGGTAAATTAGAAAAGCAAGGCATTCGAGTTCATTTATACTTGAATAGAAAAGACTTTTTATCTAAAGCAGTACACAAAAGTGTACGCCCTAAAGGTAACGGAATTATCAAAGCAATTAAAGCATTAATTGCGATTGGTACTCGAGGCAAGGTAAAACTAAGATGAAAATAAATGAAATACTAAAAGAAGACTGGGTAAGCACACTAGTAAAGTGGTTTAACAGTAGCGACAAGAATAAAAAAGCAATACAAAAAATTAGACAGTCGGAAATGAATCACGACACGCAACGCCAAGCGATAACAAAAATAGCGCAAGACGCTGCTAATACCGGCGGTTATGATATATCTGATTCGCAATCGCTACAGAGCTTAGTTGACAACTTAATGAGTATGCCAGTAACACCAACTCAACGACCTGACCCTGTGAAGTCTGCACTATCCACCGCAGCATCAGTACTAGGAGTAAGTCCAGCAGCACTTCGAGCTATTGTTAAAACAGAATCTAACTTTGATTCAACAGCAGTATCTCCAAGCGGCAAGCATTACGGTGCTACTCAGATACATAGAGGGCACTTTCCGATGGGCGAGTTTAAAACTGCTGAAGAGTTTAAAGCCGCACCTTTATCAAGACAAATAGCACTTTATCCAACTTGGGCTAAAAGCTATCGTATGTTACAAAAGTTTCCCAAACTAAGTACCGAAGAGCCGTCAATGCAGGCAGCGATCATGCAGGCGTTTCAGTTTGCTCCGAATGGTAAAAAATGGCAAAAAGCATTTAACGCAGGCGACTATGATGTGCCGGTAACTAAAAGTGGTCAAGCAAATAAGCTAGGCACAACTAGCATAAATGATATGCAGGCATATTTCAAAAAGTTGGGGTTGTAAATTTCTTTAAATTAGTGTATTATAAAAGCATTAACTATTTAGGAAACAATATCAATGGCTGACGTCTTAGTCCTTAACGCAGACGCTAGACCCGTATCATACTTACCGCTCAGTGTTGTTGAGTGGAAGGAAGCAATCACATACATGTGTCTTGACAAGTGCGCAGTGCTTGAATGGTATGACGATTGGGTAGTAAGCTCTCCAAGCTGGGAGACTCGAGTGCCTGCGGTTATCATGCTAAAAGATATGATGAAGCGCAAAGCCACTCCTCGTTTTTCTAAGAGCAATCTGTATCTGCGTGACCTGTATACGTGTCAGTACTGTAGTGATCGATTGCCCAAAAAAGAATTAACTATTGATCACGTTCAGCCTGTGTCTAAAGGCGGGAAGACCAACTGGACAAATATTGTTACAGCGTGTAAGTCTTGTAATGTAGCCAAGGGCGCCCGAACAGATATAAAACCAATTCAGCCTCCGTACGCACCGGACTATTATGACCTAGTGCGTAAAAGAAAGCAAATGACGTTTGAGTTGAAACATAAAACTTGGGAACAATACCTATAAAAAAAGGAGCTATTAAGCTCCTTTTTTCTTGTCCTTGCTGTAGTTAAATTCTACATCAATATTGTGTTGGTTTAGTAAGTGTTGATACGGAGCAAGAGCTCTTCGGGCTCTTGCTTCGCCGGCTCGCTGCATTGCGTTGCCTACGCTTTTCCAAAATGATTTCATTAGTTGTGATTCCATACGTCTAATGTTAGTTTGTTGTATTTTTGAAAAGGCGCATCGCCTCGGTTTAGCATCCGCTGTCTGTTCTCAAGATCGTAAATATCGTGAGCATTAGCAAGATAACGTTCTTCATCTGAACGATTGTCAAATAGTGATTTGATAAGTTTAAGCATCTGTGTCAGTTCCAATGTCATAGTAAGTTAGAGTAGTGTCTTCAGGTAGTTCAAATAATGATACAATGTAGTTAATGAAGTATATCATTAGAATCCCAAGCGGTTGCGAATCCCAGTAATCGCAACATTTTGGCTAATACCGTTTTGAGTAAGAGAACGTATTTCGCTTTTGTACTCAGCCCGAATAAATTCGTTGATGTGATTGTTGCTCCGAAGACGAGCAAACTGTCGAAAATTAAACATCTTTTTGTAGTCCTTGTGTATGTTTTAGTTCAGTAAATAAGAAAGAAAATGTTTTTACTAACTTTATTTACACATACTATAACACAAAAAAGGGGCTTTAATAGCCCCTTTCAAAACAAACGATCTTTGCGTAAACTGCATAAGTTACAATTATATTGTTAGTTAGCCTTACAATGCTTTGCGTAAAGACTACAAGTGTGGTCGTTTATCATGTCTAACTTGTTGCCAACTAGACCGTTCCAACGGTCCATAAGCTTTTTCCAAAAACCTACATTTACAACAATACCGTCGCTGTTAATATATTTTTCAGTACCTGCGTGCTTGAAGCCTAGCAGCGCTGGCGGCACCATAGTGACAACGTCGTTATTGTTAACCCAACGATAGTGCGTGCGGCCTGCCATGCTTTTAGCAAACGTAGCGTCGCCTGCTCTAGGGGAGCCAAACGTATGTAGTTCAATCGGATCAGGCAAAGCATCGTCTTCCCAAGCACGACTTGCCATAATAGTAATCATAGCAGCGCCGAGGCTATGGCCAGTAAACCACAAGTTGCGCTTGTCGTCATTTAGCGCTACTAGGTCTTCGTATACCATTTCCCAGATGTCATCAGACTCACGTTTGAAACCTTTGTGTACTTTACCAAAAGTTTCGCTGTCTTCTTTTCGTGCGTCAAGATCAGCAATCATATCGTTCCAGTTGCCAGGCTCGGTGCCTCGACAAACAAACACTACATCAGTGTCACTTTCAAAGCGGTACGCCTGGGCGCCGTCTCTGTCGTAAAACTCAAGTGTGTGAAAACCAAATTCTTTAACAAGTTTTTTAGCTTCGGCTGGATCTTCGTAAACAAACTCAGATAGCTTGGCCAGAATGTGTCCCCGTCCGGAGACACGAAGTGATTTCATATTCATAAGATGGGCCCTCTCTTTCCCAAAAGTATTTATATCTCAAGGCTAAATAATAACACTATGCGCAAGAAAACTAGATCAATTTTAGAAGAACTACAAAACTATAGAAATTACGATCCTGACTTCATGATCGAAGGTTCTGCTACTAACATTTTAGAGAGTGTTGTCAACTTAATGAATAGAGTTAACAAGCAGTACGGTCCTGATACGAGTATGAAGATTGAGAAAAAGTTTATTAACGCTTTGCGTACCGGCGACACTGATAAGTTTAGTCGAAGCTTAAAACGAATTATTAAGGAAACTAAAAATGACGATCCTAAATGAAGGCGGTAACATTTTTAAAGACGCTGAGGCCAACATACTTACTCAGCGCATTGACCGAGCAGACGTAGTACCAACACTGCGATGGTTAGAAAAGATAACAAATCTTCCGCACGAAGACTTTATGCTAGGCAGTACAGGTCGTAAAGAAACAAGCGGCGACCTTGACGTAGCAGTTAACCAACAAGACGTAAGCAAAGACGAACTAGTACAAAAGCTAGCAGCGTGGTGTGACCAAAACGGCAAAGATCCAAAAGCCTGGATACGTAAGACAGGTATTAGTGTACACTTCCTTACACCAATCCGCGGTGACGAAAACAAAGGCTTTGTGCAAACTGATCTAATGTTTGGTGACCCAGAGTGGATGAAGTGGAGTATGGCAGGCTCAAACGATGCTACTGCGTTTGCCGGCGCTGACCGCCAAATCTTAATGAGCAGTATTGCTACTGCGCAAGGCTTCAAATGGAGCCCAGCACAGGGTCTTATTGATCGTATGAACAACCAAGTTATTACTCGTAACCCGCAAGAGATTGCACAGCACTTGTTAGGACCAAACGGTCAACCCGACGACTTAGAAAGTGTAGAAACTATTTTAACCAAGCTACGTACTCGTGTTGACTATCAAGAGTTAACAGCAGATGCTAGAGCTACTTTTGAAAAGAGAGGAAAGACATTGCCAGAAGGTAAGGACATTAGCCGCTTACGTGAGTTAGCCGGCGTACAAAAAATAGACGAAAATCCATTGAGATTGGCTACGACCATCGGTAAGGGTCTCGCAGGCGCAGCAAGTAAAATGTTTAAAGGCGCAAAGCCAGAGCCGGAAAAGTTTGATCCGGTTGATTTTATAGAAAAGCTTCCTAAGACAGGCAGCGCTCGTGAAAGACTCGAAGGCTTAATTAATAACGTAAACAGCGTTGAAGACTTAGCTAAAGTAGAGAAAAAGTTTCTTGACATCTTAGCACAAAAGAAAGTACAATCTACTGCTGAAGCACAGTACTTAATAGATGTGTTACGAGTTAAGAAGCAAGAATTAATAAATCATAATAATAAATTTGTAAGACCAGATGCTCCAGACGCACCATTTGGTTCACCAGGGAACCCAATCTAATGAAGATGGTTGAACTGTTTGAAGGGACAACTCAGTTACACGAAGCAGCCGAAGCTCGCATTCAGCACGCAGAGGATTTAATCTTTTGGGAAGGTTCCAAAGGTGCTCTACGTGCGCTCGAAGCACTAAAGAGTATGGAAGAAGGCAAGCACAGCGACGTTACAATTAAATGGGACGGTTCACCTGCTATTATCTTTGGCCGTAACGAAAACGGTGAGTTTGTACTTACTGACAAAAGCGGGTTTGGTGCCAAGGGCTACGACGGTAAGCCTACGAGTGCCGAAGCACTCCAAGCAATGCTAATGCGTCGACCAGGTGCTACTAAAGATCCTGAGAGACAGCAAGCGTTTGCAGGTAAGATGGCTGAGCTACACACTCTTTACGAGCGCAGTTTTCCGCAGCACGTAGCTGGTTACCTTAAAGGCGATCTACTTTACTTTAACACTCCTCCGCAACAGGATGGTAACTTTGTGTTTACGCCTAACATTGTAACCTATAGTGTTAACGCTGACAGCGACATAGGTAAACAAATTGCCGCTAGTACTAGTGGCGTTGTAGTACACCGATTTATGACACCAGACGGTCAAGACTCTGCTGTACCGCAAAGCATCATAAATCAAATGAACTCAGGCGAAGTAATGTACTTCCCTCCTGTAACAGTTGAGCGTGCTCCAAACGTAAACGATTCACACGTTAAAGATGCTATGTCTCATATAACTCAAACAGGTCCAATGATCGACGATATGCTAAACGTTGAAAGACTAACTAGACTAAAGATGAAAGATCTACCTATGATCTTTTACACATACCTAAACAAGAAAGTAGACTCAGGTCTCGACAACTTAGGCAGTGATTTTGTACAGTGGATGCAGACCAGTAAAGTATCTCCGGCTAAGCAGCAGCGTATACAACAATACATCGCAGAGCATGAGCAAGGCTTTAAAAGCGTGTGGCAGGCAGTTGAAGAAGTTATACGAGTTAAGAACGATATTATTAAACAGTTCGACGCACACGACAGTAACATCAAAGCAAGCATCAACGGCAACACTGGCGGCGAAGGTTATGTAATGGATCATAGTCAAGGCGCTATTAAACTTGTAGACCGTAGCGGCTTTACAGCAGCTAACAGATCTGTACAACGTGAGTCTGTATCACCTGAACTAGATAGTATTAAGAAACTAAGCGGCCTGGCATGATGGATTTTATAAAAGAGATACACGAAGCAAGGATGGTAAGATCCTCTGGAGATCAAAAGGATCTTACCTATACTGATTGCTGCGAGCGTCTCTTTATTATGACATGTATGGTCGAAGTAATGCGTTACGACGCAGACAACACAAACTTTGTAAAAACTTATCTAAGCAAAACACTTGACAACAATCAGTACAAGCGTTTTAAGTTTGACAAGACAGATTTTTATAACTTTATCTACTTTGTCAACGGCGACGCTGCGGCAATGGACAAACTAAAAGATCCAGGCGCTGCTAAAAAGCTAAGAAGAGATACACATCTACCTCTCGCACAATTAAATGCGTACTTAACTAAAGTGTATCACAACCCTACTTCCTATAGAAGCACCGACAACGTGTTCTATGAGCTACAAAAGAGTCTTGGTCAGTATGTATCGCAATACTCTGAAATGCGTAGAATGCTAAGCAATTACACTAAGATCGGAACTGAGCAAAGAAAGCAGATTATTACAAAGCTGCTGTTTGCTGCTAGAGCAAAATTACGTTCAAGTGATTTGATCGAAGAATTTTCTACTTGGGCAGGCCGTAACAAACTAGAAGTAAGCTCTGTTGTCGACAACGAGCCAACCCACTCAAGAGCAGACTTTGACTCTAGTAATACTAAAGACGCATCGTATTACAGACTGTTAGTCGGTAACCAAAAAATGATGATGGCGTTTAGATTTGTAGAGCGTGCGTTCAAAGGTGGCACAGTGCCTATCAGTTACATTGAAGCATATTTGCCTGTTATTGAAATGATACATGATTTTGTAAAAGCAGGACCGCAGGCAATACAACAGCTAAAAGTACTACACGCTCGTATAAAAAAGTCTAATAAAAAGTAAGTCAAAAGTATAATTTTTATAAAAAAGACTAAATACTAGTAACAAGATTTGTTCAAAGTCTTGACACATTTTAGGAGAAATTAAAAATGGCTACTTATGACGTAACCCCAGCTAACGGCGGCGCTAACGCTGTTGGTTCACTAGAAGCTGTAGCACAGCACAAAGCATTCCTTATTACTGTTCGCTCCACAGCTGACGGTTCTAACACAGCAGTTGATCTACGTGCAGTAGACGCAGCACACGGTTCCCTTTACGATCTTGTCCTTCGTGAACTTCAGCCAGTAATGGCTTTTGCTGCTAACGCTAACACCGGCGTAATCCACGCAATCATGGATGGCCATGGCGTAGACGCTACATCTATTGCTGCTCGCCTTGCTGGCTTAGACGGCATTGGTATTGACACCGCAGTAGCACTTGGTACTGCTATTACTGTTTCCTAATAGTTAACAGTTATAAATTAAAAAGAAGCGTCACTTTTACAGTGGCGCTTTTTTTATGACTTAAATATGTGTATGCGATTTAGAATTAGAACACTAGTTGACATTACGCACACTAGAGTAAGACGACGTAACGATAAAGAATCAGCACAACAGGACAACTACGATACTGTGATGCAGACTATCGGTCTTCGAGTAAACCCTGAAAACATCAAGGTGTATAGTAACCAAGAACCAGCAACATTAGGATCCAAATACCAAGGCGAGCAGAGAATATGGTATTTCGACTTTACTCCAAATATCGAAGACGCTGTTACAATAGACATGCTTATAAATGATTTTAATCTAGTTCCGTTTATTACTGAGCTAGACGAAACTGTTGAATTTGCGCAAAATTATTTTTTAACTAAAGATCGCAAAGAAACCAATATAAGTTTCGAACAAATAGAATAAATACATTATATTTGTATTAAGAGGGAAATACTATGAGTATTAATACAACCCCATTAGAGAAAGAGAATCTCGAAGCACACGTCGACCTTTGCGCTCAGAGATATAGTGTTCTAGAATCAAGAATGACCAAGGTCGAAACAATTTTAGCAGGATTAGCCGAAACAGTAAATAAAGGCAATAAGACAGTAATAACAGCACTAGTAGGAGCAACCGCTACAATAATGGCTGGTTTACTATCTACGATTGTTGTGTTAATATTTCAATTAGGATAAAGCAATGAACGAAGCAAAGCAGATTTGGGGCAGAAAAGGACAAGCACTAGTACGCAAATACAGATGCTCAGGTGGCAAACGTCATGGACGTGTTGTCTCTACACCGTCTGCTTGTCACGCTGCTCCTAACGCAAAGCGCAGCGCACAAATGAAAATTACCCGTGCTCGTCTTGGCAAAGTAATGACTCGTAGAGCAAAGCGCACAAAACGTGTAAATCCTGCAAGTAAAAGATTAGCACAGGGGATGAACAAAAGATGAAAATTCTTGACTTAATAAACGAAAACGATAATCCGGTAACTGTAGCACAAAATCAATTAGCACTAGCACGCAAAGAACTTCAGGATTACCAAGCTAAAATTAGAGAAATGCAAGGGCAGGGGATGCAGGCAAAGAGAGCAGCAGTGACAACAGCTCAGCAATCATTAACAGCAGCCCAACAACAAAAGAATACGCAGCAGCAAGCAACCGCAAACAAACCTACGACTAACACTTCGACTAGCCCAACAGTACAAGGTGGTACAATGTCACTAAGTGGTCCGAAGGTACAAGGCGGCACGATGCCACTATGAAGATTAACGAACTAATATACGGATTTGAAATACAAAAAACAAACGAAGAACGTGCGCTGATGCGCAAGCTTGGTATTGAAGTTCCGTATAATAGCTTAACTGAACGAGAACAAGTCATTTTCACTAACCTTGAACGCAAGGATCTAGTAAATAGAATTAACAAGGACGGGACAACTTTAGTTAAGCGAAATGAACACAGCTATACCCCATATAAACGAACTCTTTGATTCGTTAGACATAACTATGTTCCCTTACGTAAAGGGAAACTGTATCTATGTGGGCAAAGCGTGCGTGAGAACAGAGCACAAATGTTTGTACAAGATTTTTCATAATAAAAAGTTTGTAGCTAAAACATTTTCAAAAACAGCAGCATTAACTATAGCTCGACAGTATGCTAAAGGTCTTACAGAGTCGTTAGATCAAATATTAATTCTTGACAACGTCATTGAAAAAAACTATAATGATTGTATATTTTACAGTCATGTAGGCAAAAGCACATCAAACAAAATTACCATGTCAACTATGCAGGATCGATTAGAAGTAGGCCGAAGTAAAATTAATCAAGCAGTTGAAGAATTAAATTATTTGCTTATAAATTGATAAATACTTTTAACAAACTGGGACATTACCATGAACATTAAAGATATGAATAAAAAACCTAGCTCAGCAGAACTTAATCAGAACCTTGTTGAGCGTTTTAATCTTAGCGTTGAACTTGAAGAATACTCGTTTAACCAATTAGTTGAAATGAGAGCAACACTTGTTTCTAAAATAAACAGAATGGTTGAGAGTAATAACTTTGATTATACTCATAAAGACGAATATCAAAAGAACAGACTGTTTGCTGAAATACTTGAAGCTGAAATCGAAGCACGTCGCCCGCTTGTAGAAGGTGAAGAAACAAAAGCAATGCTAGTGGTTGGCACCGGGGACTTAGTAAATGACATAAAGACTTGGATGCAGAAACTTGCTGATCTAAAGTCCGACGAGGTACTATCCCTTACTGAGTTTGTTCGTGATGAAATGGGCGCTGACACTTCTGTGCAGTTTAGCGAAATAGTAAACACTGCGTTCGACAGTCTTTACGAAGTAATGGAACAGACTCATAGCGAAGTTATGCGAGCAAACGATCTTATTATGGGCAGAGACCCAGGACCAGGAGCAGGACAACCAATGGGAGAGCCAGACTTAGAAGCTCCGGTTGATCAGGAAGCAGCTCCGGACTTTGACGATGATGACTTTGGCGCTACTGCTCCAGCAGCAGGCGGCGGTGACGCAGCAGACCGCACACGACGTGAAAGCATTGAGCGCAGTCGCAGACTTGGCGCTATCATGAGCGAAGGCCGTAAAAGATAAAATGCGTATAGCAGAATTACTGCGTGAAAACACAGATCTACTTTTTCAGATCTTGAAGACAGTAGAGGGCAGTGCTAATCAAAAAGATATGCCAGTTGCCCTCCACTTCGACGGAATCACTAAGCCAGTGCAAGGCGCAGTTAACTTAGACATCAATCGAATAATGGACAACGCAGGCTCTCCGCAGTTTAGCTTTGATACTTTTAACAATGCTTACGAGCAAGATGCTCGGATCAAAGGCCTCGTAAAAGAGTTTGATAAAGACAAAATCATTCTTAAAACTGAGGAACAGTTAGCTGATCCAGCAGACCAAAGCAAGCCAGGCGACGCTGAAAAGACACTAGACAAAATGGCTTCGGCTGGTTTTGACTCTTTTCGAAAGTCTAAATAACACCTTTTAAAAAGTTCTTGACAGGCCTAATAAACAGTGCTATAAATATAGTATGACTGAACAAAGAACAAACGAAGAAATTATCACTGAGATTAAAGAGCTCATTCAAGAACGAGTAAAACCAGCTGTGGCAGGCCACGGAGGCAATATTGAATTTTTAGAATTCAATGACGGTCGTCTGTTGCTCGAGCTTGGCGGAGCATGTAGCGGATGCGCCGGCAGTACTATGACTCTTAAGATGGGTATTGAAAATATGCTTATGCATTATGTACCTGAGATTAAAGAAGTAGATGCTGTAGACGATCCTTTTAGTAATGTAGATCCTTTTTATACTGAGGATTTTTTTAGCAATGAAAATTTAGATGACCCTAATCCTTAACAAATATGACTATAAGCCTATCAGTCGAAAAAGTGTAGACGGTAAGCGAAAATACCTTACGCCCGACGGTAATGCTGTTGCTAGTGTTACAACTATTCTTGACGCTACAAAAGATAAGTCTGGGCTTATTGCTTGGCGCAAACGTGTGGGCGAAAAGAAAGCACAAGAGATTGTAACTGAAGCTGCAGGTGTCGGCACTCGAATGCACAAATATCTCGAAGACTATGTTGAGACAGGCGAATGGCCAACTGCTGGCAGCAACCCTTATGCTCAACAAGCGCACGGTATGGCCGAAGTTATTCACAAAGAAGCAATGACGCACGTAGACGAAGTATGGGGCTCGGAAGTAGCATTGTACGTTCCTAACCTTTATGCTGGCACAACTGATCTAGTGGGCACTTATAAAGGCACTCCGTGTATAATGGATTTTAAGCAAACCAACAAGCCTAAGAAGCTTGAATGGGTAGAAGACTACTTTCTACAGCTAACTGCTTATGCTATTGCTCACAACGAAGTGTACGGCACTGACATCCGTGAAGGTCATGTGTTCATGTGTAGTCGAGCAGGCGAGTACCAGCAGTTTGACATTTGGCCCGACGAGTTTGACGATTGGGAAAAAGCTTGGTGGGAACGAGTGTACAAATACTACGAGTCTAATTAGCAAATGAAATACAATCTGCTTTGCGGCGACAATGTCGAACTACTTCAAGACATGGAAGAAAACTCTG
>ENA-OREM01000736-OREM01000736.1-marine-metagenome-genome-assembly--contig:-NODE-736-length-19868-cov-2.690162_pt1 | contig 19868 bp, 15 predicted proteins | sample MGYA00248623_ERZ508561 | MGnify/ENA primary metagenome ERZ508561 (study PRJEB26227, sample SAMN06264494) | marine metagenome | isolation source: Columbia River Estuary | place: USA:Columbia River Estuary...
ATACGGTCGTTCTTTTCGAACAAGGTGACGTCGTGACCGACGCGTGCCAATTGCTGCGCAGCGGCCATGCCTGCTGGGCCTGAACCCACCACGGCTACTTTTTTGCCAGTCTTGTGCGCCGCAGGACGGGGCTTGACCCAGCCTTCTTGCCAAGCACGGTCAATGATGGCGTGCTCAATCGACTTGATGCCCACAGCATCGTCGGCCACATTCAAAGTGCAAGCGGCTTCGCAAGGTGCAGGGCAAATGCGGCCCGTGAACTCTGGAAAGTTGTTGGTGCTGTGCAGCACTTCAATGGCATTTTTCCAATCGCCCTGAAACACCAATTCGTTGAAATCCGGAATGATGTTGTTAACGGGGCAGCCGCTGTTGCAAAACGGTGTGCCGCAGTCCATGCACCGAGCGCTTTGCGCTTTGGCTTGCGAATCGTCCAAACCGATGACGAATTCTTTGTAGTTCTTGACACGCTCGCCCACGGGCTTGTAGCCCTCTTCGAGTCGCTCAAATTCCATGAAACCAGTGATTTTTCCCATGATCAATCCTTGTTATTTCTGTGTGCTCAGTTAGCGCGTATTTGAAAATTAGCTGGCCGCCACAGTGTCTGTGGACTTGGCTTTGGCGCTGATGTCGGTTTTGGCGGCTTCTTTGCGTGCGTTGATTTCACCCAAGGCGCGCTTGTATTCGTTCGGGAACACTTTCACAAACTTCAAGCGAGCTTGCGCCCAGTTGTCCAGCAACTCACGTGCGCGTTGGCTGCCGGTCCACTTGTGGTGGTCTTCCAGCAATTTTCTCAACTGTGTTTCGTCGGCTTGGTCGCGGTGCCACACTTTGCGGTCCACGGCGGCTTCTTGCTCGGCTACGGTCAGTACTTTTTCCATGCTGACCATGGCGGTGTTGCAGCGTGATGCAAATTGGCCGTCTTCGTCGTACACATACGCAATGCCGCCGCTCATACCGGCCGCAAAGTTGCGACCTGTTTTGCCCAGCACGGCTACCGTACCGCCAGTCATGTATTCACAACCGTGGTCGCCTGTGCCTTCCACCACTGCGGTGGCGCCCGACAAACGAACTGCAAAACGCTCGCCGCCCACACCTGCAAAGAAAGCTTCGCCTGTGGTGGCGCCGTACATCACGGTGTTGCCCACAATGATGTTTTGGCTGGCCACGCCGCGGAATTCGAGGCTAGGACGAACCACAATGCGGCCGCCCGACAAACCTTTGCCGGTGTAATCGTTGGCTTCACCGATGAGGTACAAGGTAATGCCCTTGGCCACAAACGCGCCAAAAGATTGACCGCCAGTGCCTTCAAGTTGAATGCGAATGGTGTCGTCTGGCAAACCTTCTGGATGCACTTTGGTCACAGCGCCTGAAAGCATGGCGCCCACAGAACGATTGACGTTGCGCGCCACTTCCATGAACTGCACCTTCTCACCTTTGTCAATGGCGGCACGGCTCTTGGCAATCAGGATGTTGTCCAAAGCTTTGTCCAAGCCGTGGTCTTGCACATCGACATGGCGACGGGGCACGTCGGCTGGCACATCGGGCACGGCCAACAAACGGCTGAAATCAAGGCCGCTTGATTTCCAGTGCTCAATGCCTTTGCGGGTGTCGAGCAAGTCGGCACGGCCGATCATGTCGTCAAACTTTTTGATGCCCAACTGCGCCATGATTTGACGCACTTCTTCGGCGATGAAGAAGAAGTAATTCACCACGTGCTCTGGCTTGCCAGAAAACTTTTTGCGCAAGCTAGGATCTTGCGTAGCCACGCCCACAGGGCAAGTGTTCAGGTGGCATTTGCGCATCATGATGCAGCCTTCCACCACCAGCGGTGCCGTCGCAAAACCAAATTCGTCTGCGCCGAGCAACGCGCCAACGGCAACGTCGCGACCTGTTTTCATTTGACCATCGGCTTGCACTCGGATGCGACCGCGCAAACGGTTGAGCACCAGAGTTTGCTGAGTTTCAGCCAGACCAATTTCCCAAGGGCTGCCAGCGTGCTTGATAGAAGACCAAGGCGATGCGCCGGTGCCGCCATCGTGACCGGCAATCACCACGTGATCGCTCTTGCACTTGGCCACGCCTGCGGCAATGGTGCCCACGCCAATTTCAGACACCAACTTGACGCTGATGTCGCTGTGCGGCGCCACGTTTTTCAAGTCGTGAATCAGCTGCGCCAAATCTTCAATAGAGTAGATGTCGTGGTGCGGCGGCGGAGAAATCAAACCCACACCAGGCACCGAGTGACGCAGCTTGCCGATGTACTCGGACACTTTGCCGCCAGGCAATTGGCCGCCCTCGCCAGGCTTGGCACCTTGCGCCATCTTGATCTGAATTTGATCGGCACTGTGCAGGTATTCGGCTGTGACACCAAAGCGGCCGGAAGCCACTTGCTTGATCTTGGAGCGCAGTGAATCGCCGGCCTCGAGTGGCATGTCAACTTCTACTTCTTTGTCGCCAATGACGCTCTTCAAAGTCTCGCCCTTTTTAATCGGGATACCCTTGAGTTCGTTGCGATAGCGCGCAGAGTCTTCACCGCCTTCACCGGTGTTGCTTTTGCCGCCAATGCGGTTCATGGCCACAGCCAATGTAGCGTGTGCTTCTGTGGAGATGGAGCCCAAAGACATGGCGCCTGTCGCAAAGCGTTTGACGATTTCGCTGGCGGGTTCTACTTCATCAATCGAAATGGCTTTAGCAGGATCGATCTTGAATTCGAACAAACCGCGCAGTGTCATTTGACGCTTGGTTTGGTCGTTGATGATCTGTGCGTATTCTTTGTAAGTGGTCCAGTTGTTGGCACGGGTGCTGTGCTGCAACTTGGCAATGGCATCGGGCGTCCACATGTGCTCTTCACCACGTGCACGCCATGCGTATTCACCGCCGGCATCGAGCATGGAGGCCAACACAGGGTCGTTGCCAAACGCGGCTTTGTGCATGCGCAAAGTTTCTTCTGCAATTTCAAAAATGCCGATGCCTTGAACACGGGTGGGCGTGCCGGTGAAATACTTGTTCACAGTTTCCGTGTTGATGCCGATGGCTTCAAACAACTGCGCACCGCAATACGACATGTAGGTGCTGACGCCCATCTTGGACATGATCTTGGACAAGCCTTTGCCCACCGCCTTCACATAGTTGTAGATGGCTTTGTCGGCCGACAAATCGCCAGGCAACTCTTTGTGCAAAGCCTGCAATGTTTCCATGGCCAAGTAGGGGTGAACGGCCTCTGCACCGTAACCTGCCAACACGGCAAAGTGATGCACTTCGCGTGCTGTACCCGTTTCAACCACCAAGCCGGCAGTGGTGCGCAAACCTTCGCGCACCAAGTGCTGGTGAATGGCCGACAGCGCCAGCAAAGCGGGAATGGCCACTTGCGTGGGCGATACACCGCGGTCGCTGATGATCAAAATGTTGTGGCCGCCTTTGATGGCGTCGACCGCTTCAGCGCAAAGTGATGCCAACTTGGCTTCGACACCTTCGCTGCCCCAAGCTGCAGGGTAAGTGATGTCCAAAGTGGCGCTCTTGAACTTGCCTTGTGTGGACTGCGCAATGTTGCGCAACTTGGCCATGTCTGAAAAGTCGAGCACAGGCTGGCTCACTTCCAAGCGCATCGGTGGGTTCACTTGGTTGATGTCGAGCAAGTTGGGCTTGGGGCCAATGAAGGACACCAAGGACATCACGATGGCTTCGCGAATGGGGTCGATGGGCGGGTTGGTGACCTGTGCAAACAACTGCTTGAAGTAGTTGTAAAGCGGTTTGTTTTTGTCGGACAAAACAGCCAAGGGGCTGTCATTGCCCATGGAGCCCAAGGCTTCTTCACCGGCTTGCGCCATGGGGGCTAACAAGAACTTGATGTCTTCTTGGGTGGTGCCAAAAGCTTGTTGCAAGTCGAGCAATGTTTCGTTGGACGCAGGCGCTGTGGCTGTGGACTCTTTCACGTCATCCAATTTGATGCGCAAGTTTTCAATCCACTGCTTGTAGGGCTTGCTGCTGGCCAGGTTCGACTTGAGTTCTTCGTCGTCGATCATGCGACCTTGTTCCAAATCAATCAGGAACATCTTGCCGGGTTGCAGGCGCCATTTGCGCACAATTTTGCTTTCTGGAATGGGCAACACGCCGGTCTCTGACCCCATGATCACCATGTCATCGTCGGTGATGCAATAGCGCGAAGGACGCAAACCATTGCGGTCGAGAGTGGCGCCAATTTGACGGCCATCGGTAAACACAATCGAGGCCGGGCCGTCCCAAGGCTCGAGCATGGCGGCATGGTATTCATAAAACGCTTTGCGGCGCTCGTCCATGGTGTTGTGGTTTTCCCAAGGCTCGGGAATCATCATCATCACGGCTTGGCTGATGGGGTAGCCGGCCATGGTCAGCAACTCTAAACAGTTGTCAAAAGTGGCGGTATCTGATTGGCCTGCAAAACTGATGGGGTAGAGCTTTTGCAAGTCGTCGCCCAGCACAGGTGAAGACATCACGCCTTCACGCGCCTTCATCCAGTTGTAGTTGCCCTTGACGGTGTTGATTTCACCGTTGTGCGCTACGTAGCGATAAGGGTGCGCCAGGGGCCACTCTGGGAAGGTGTTGGTTGAGAAACGTTGGTGCACCAAGCCGAGTGCAGACACACAACGCTCATCTTCCAAATCACGGAAGTAGGTGCCAACTTGATCGGCCAACAGCAAGCCTTTGTACACCACGGTACGGCTGGACATGCTGGGAATGTAGTACTCGTTGCTGTGTTTCAAGTGCAGATTTTGAATGGCAGCACTGGCAGTCTTGCGAATGACGTAGAGCTTGCGCTCCAAGGCATCTTGCACAATCACATCGGCACCACGGCCAATGAAAATCTGCTTGAGTACAGGTTCTTTTTCGCGCACCGTGGGTGACATCGGCATGTCGCGGTTCACTGGCACATCGCGCCAGCCCAACAACACCTGACCTTCGGCTTTGACAGCGCGCTCAAGTTCTTGTTCGCAAGCCATGCGGGAGGCATGTTCCTTCGGCAAAAACACCATACCCACGCCATACTCACCTTGCGAAGGCAATGTCACACCTTGCTTGGCCATCTCTTCACGGTAGAGCGCATCAGGCAACTGAATCAAGATGCCTGCGCCATCGCCCATCAACTTGTCTGCACCCACCGCACCCCGATGGTCCAAGTTTTCAAGAATCTTCAACGCTTGCGTCACGATGGCATGCATTTTAGCGCCCTTGATATGGGCCACAAAGCCCACACCACAAGCGTCGTGTTCTTGAGAAGGGTCATACAGACCGGTTTGTTGCAAAGCTAATTTTTCGGCAGCCGAAGTCATGGCGCACTCCTAGAGATATTTCGCGGGAATAAGAGCATATTGCATCGCACCAAAAATGCCAAGAAAATTAATTGGGGTCAGATCAACATTAATTTGATCTATTTTGAAAAATCAATTAATTGGGGACAGATCAAAATAGGCTTAAAAATAACTACTAAGTATGAAATTTCAGCTCAAATTCAAGGATTTTTGAAAGGCCTGCCAGCCTTTTGCGGCAGGATTTGACGCTGGGTGCTCTTTTCCAATGACCTTAAAAAGTCAGGGCGCCCCACCACGCGCCCCTTCAGGGCCGACTCGGTCAGGGCTTTTTGAGTGGCCACAGACAAACCTCCGGCCACAAATTCGGCGTATGCCGCCTCCCTGGCAAAGGGCGTATTGCCCAAGCCCCAATAAAGAGCGTGTGGCGTGACCAGTTTGTCGATATTTTGACCTGCCAGGTGTTTGTAGCTCGACCAGCTAAAGGCCTCGGCCGATTCGGCCACCCCTGCCCTGACTGGGTTCAAGTCAATGTAGGCCATGCACGTGAGGAGATAGGCTTCTGAATCAATCAGCGAGGATTTGTAGCGCCCTTCCCAGAGTGTGCCGCTTCTGTTGTGGCGCTTGTTGAAGTAGCGCACATAAGTCCGCCCCACCGATTGCATCATCAAAGACATTGCCTCATCGCTGGGCGGTGTGAGCAACATGTGGAAGTGATTGTCGAGCAACACGTAGGCGTTGACAGCCACTTTGTGACGCTGTGACTCTTCTAGCCACAGGCTGTAAAGCATTCTTCGATCGGTCTCGTCCAGCACGATGGGCTGGCGATTGTTACCCCGCTGAATCACATGATGCGGGTAACCTGGAAGGGCTAAACGGGGTTGGCGGGCCATGCCTGAATGCTAACCCGAAAGAAATTAATGTTGATCTGACCCCAATTAAGGGTAACGCGATGCAAGGGATTGCTGAAGGCCGAATTCGGTCAGGAGGGACTGGAGGTGGTCGGCAGCACCTTGTTTAGGGCGGCCGGTGTAGTGGGCCAGGATGAGTTCGTTTTTCATGCTGTGTTCCCAGCCAACCAGTTCGGTGACGGTGACGGCATAGCCTTTTGACTCTAGGTAAAGGCAGCGCAATACGTTGGTGAGTTGGCTGCCAATTTCGCGCGTGTGCAGCGGATGGCGCCAGAGTTCGGCCAAGGGAGTACGCGATAAGTTGAGGACCTTGTTTTGACGCAATTGAGCGGCCACTTCGGCTTGGCAACAGGGCACCAAGACCATGGCGCGGGCTTTTTTCAGGAGTCCAAAAGCAATGGCGTCGTCGGTGGCGGTGTCGCAGGCATGCAGCGCCGTCACCACATCGATGTGCGATGGCATGAGGTCAGACTGCGATGACTCGGCCACCGAGGTGTTCAAAAAGACCATGCGCTGAAAGTCCAAGCGCTTTGCCAGTGCGCGTGAGGCTTCGACCAATTCAGAACGCGTTTCAATGCCGTAAATATGGCCTTGCGACAACTGCTTGAAAAACAAATCGTAGACGATGAAACCCAAATACGATTTGCCAGCACCGTGGTCTGCAAGCGACAAGCCCTTGGGCAGCAAGTCGTCATGAGCCAGCTGAGAGACAGACAACTTCAAGGCCTTGGCTGCATCTTCTTCAGACAGCTGTTTCAAAATCTTTTCAATGAACTGAAACAGATGCAGCACCTGCTTCAATTTGCGACGTGAGTCTTGATTGAGCTTGCCCTCACGCGTGAGGATGTGCAACTCTTTGAGCAATTCAATCGATTGCCCTGGCCGCAAATCTAAATCCAATGGTTTAGGTTCTGTCGATTTCGAATTAACTGGATTTTTTTTCATCAGACTCATTCTGCGGCAAAGTGGACCCCACTTCCAAGGCTTTCCATCCCGCCAAACCCAATTGGTTCAGGGTGACCATATTGACTTCAAAAATAGCTTCCGCTTCAGGAAACGCGGCCACTGCTCGGTCAATGCTGGCCTCCCGAATCAAATGCAAAGTGGGGTAAGGCGATCGGTTGGTGAAATTGGTGATGTCGTTTTCTTCGGTGCCCGCAAATTGGTAGTGCGGATGAAAACTGGCAATTTGAATTTCGCCCTCTAAATCAAGTGCCAACAAACAATCGTCTGCCACATTTAAAAAATCGTTGTAATCGTAAAAATCTTGCAACAAGTTTTGAACCACCAACAAGGTGGTGTCGCGCACAGATGCATCTAGCGCCACGAGATCTTTTAACGCTTGCAGCAAGTCATCGCGCAAAGCTTCCAATGTGACGGCCGAACTGACTGTGCAATGCACTTGGCCCTTCACATAAACCGATTTGGCAAAGGGACACAAATTCAAACCAATGACCGCTTTTTCTAACCAGCGCAAAGTATCTTGCACCATCAGATTTTCTGGCGTGGCTTTCAATGAACTGGCCTCCAAAGACATTGAAACTGTTGTTTGAGATTTCATGAAGCCACGCTTTGTTGACTCAAAGTTCGCGCAATCAACAGGGACAGCAAACCGCCTAGAACACAACACAGCCCTGTCGCTAACCAAGTCCATTGCCAACCACCCACTTGCGACGCTAGCCAAGCCACCAAAGGCGGCCCTGCAAACTGCCCCGCCGCAGAGCCTTGCTGCATCCAACCCACTGTGGTGGACACATTGCGTTCATGCGGCGCCAAGCGAACTGCCAAAGAAAATAAAGTACCAGGAACCAAGCCACCACAGGCTGAAAAAAGCAACACGCCCGCGTAGCGCAAACCTGGCCAGCTTTGGGTGAACTCTGCAAACGCCAAAAAAGCGCCAGCCCCCATTGCCAAGAATCCCATGGCCAACAACACGCTGGGATGAACACCCTTTTGCAACAAACGCCCGGAGGCCATGTTGCCCACCATGTTGACGGCTGCAGCGAATGCCGTCAACGAGCCCAAAGTGGCACCCAACAAACCAGCCTGAGTGTAGATAGATGGCAAGAAACCCACCACCGCCAGCCACTGGCCAGAATACATGGCAAAGCAAAGTGACACCCACCACGGCCCTGGCGCTGAAAGCGTTTCACGCAATCTTTGGGTCCAAGCCACTGCTTGAACTGAGGAAGCATTGACAGGTTCAGGGCCATAGGAAGTTGAAACATCTGCAGGCACCACACGCCACAAAACAAAGGCCATGACCCAAGACAAAACAGCAAACAACAGCCACCAGGTACGCCATCCAAACTCAGGCAACCACAAGGGGCCCGCCAACAAAGTCAGGGCTGTGCCCGCAGGCATATAAGCCCCCCAATAGCCCAATAACTTTCGCAAATGGTGTTCGCTGACCAACTTTCGAATGAGCCCGGGTGCGGGCAACGTCACCGCTAAGAATCCAAAACCTTCAACGGCACGCCACACCATGAGGGAGGTAGCGCTTTCTGCGGCAGCGCCCATGGCACTGGCCACACCCAAGATGACCAAGCCCAACAACATGCTGCGCTTCAGGCCGAAGCCATCGGCCGACAAACCCACAGCAAGGGCCAAGCTCATGCCCGCAAGTTGCACCAAGGACAACAAGAAGCCCGCTTGCATCAAACTCAATCCCAAAGTTTGACTCAATTCTGGCAAAGCAGGTGGCAGTTTTCCAATTTGCAATGCAGCCACCACACCAGAAAATATCACGCAGTAGGCAGCCCCTAAAGACAAAGATTTCTGTGAAACCAAGACCGAACTTGTCATGCAAGCAATCGACGACCCGTCAAGCGTTCGTGCTCTCGCGCAGCGAAGCGATCGGTCATGCCCGCAATGTAGTCAGCCACTGCACGTGGCGTTTCTTTGCGCGCAGCAAAATCAGAGGACATTTCTTGGGGTCTGCTAAGGTAAGCAGAAAACAACTCGCGCACGACCACTTGGGCTTGGGTCGTGGTCTCCATCACTTGAGGATGCCGATACAAATGTTTGAACAAAAATGATTTCATGCCTTGCACTTGTTCCGCCATGGGCTCTCCGAATGCCACCAGAGGCCCTGCAAGCCTTGCCTGGTCTGCATGGTGAGGGGCGTGCAACAGCAAATTAGAACGCGTGGTGTCAATGACATCGTAGACCTGATCGCTGAGCATGCGGCGAATGGTTTCGTACAACAAGCGTCTTGATTTGGAAGCATCTTTCAAACTTGGATGCTGCTGAAGCGTCAAAATTTTGTAACGTTCAAACAAAGGCACTTCTGCCATTTGCGACAAACTAAGCAAACCTGAGCGCACCCCATCGTCAATGTCATGCGCGTTGTAGGCAATGGCATCGGCCAAGTTACAAAGTTGTGCTTCCAAACTAGGCTGTGTGCCGTCTAAAAATCGTTTGGCCACACCGCCAGGTTCTTGAGCCTCTATCAACAGCGCATTTCGACGGGCGCAATGTTTCAAAATACCCTCACGCGTTTCGAAGGTGAGGTTCAAGCCATCAAAATCTGGGTAACGTTCTTCCAATTGATCAACCACACGCAGGCTTTGCAAGTTGTGCTCGAACCCACCAAAGGCTTGCATACATTCATTCAGGGCGTCTTGACCTGCATGACCAAAGGGCGTGTGCCCTAAGTCATGGGCCAGCGCCACAGCCTCAACCAAATCTTCATTCAGTCCCAATGCACGGGCAATGGACCGTCCAAGCTGAGCGACCTCTAAAGAATGAGTCAGGCGGGTGCGAAATAAATCACCTTCGTGATTTAAAAAAACCTGCGTTTTATAAACCAGCCGGCGAAAAGCCGTTGAGTGGACGATGCGGTCTCGATCACGTTGGAAGTCATTGCGAGTTGGGGCCGGCGCTTCAGCATGTCGCCTGCCACGCGAGTTTTCAGCAAAGCAGGCGTAAATTTCAAGCACAGCAACGGTCTATCACAGCACGCACCATGGCTTCTGGTGCGGCACTGACACGGGCCTTGCCTAGGCCATTCATCAAGACAAATTGAATGTCGCCAGCCACAGATTTTTTATCGTGCAGCATGTGTGCAAGGTAGTGACCTGCATTGTCTTGTGCATTGAGCACAGGGCCTTTGATGGGCAAACCAGCGCGCGCAATAAGGTCAGTCAAACGCTTGACAAAAGCAAGATCGATCAAGCCCATGTCGGCCGACAAATGAGCGGCCATGACCATGCCACAACCCACCGCCTCGCCGTGCAACCACTTACCAAAGCCGAGGCCGGCTTCAATGGCGTGACCAAACGTGTGGCCGAAATTCAAGATGGCCCGCAAACCTGACTCGCGCTCATCTTGCCCCACCACGAAAGCTTTGATTTCACAACTGCGCTTCACAGCATGCGCCATGGCCTGGGTATCACAAGCTTTCAAGGCGTCCATGTTGGCGTCAATCCAATCAAAAAATGCCATGTCAGCGATAGGGCCGTATTTGATGATTTCGGCCAGTCCGGCGCTGAGTTCGCGAGCTGGCAGAGTTTTTAAAACACCCAAATCGCACACCACCCGCTGCGGTTGGTAAAAGGCGCCAATCATGTTCTTGCCCATGGGGTGATTGATGGCCGTTTTGCCGCCCACCGACGAATCGACTTGTGCCAGCAGCGTTGTGGGCACTTGAACAAAGGGCACGCCGCGCATGAAACTGGCGGCAGCAAAGCCCGCCATATCACCGACGACACCGCCGCCCAAAGCAAACAAAACTGTTTTGCGATCGCAAGCACGGCCGAGCAAGGTGTCAAAAATACGGTTCAGTGTGACCCAATCTTTGTGTGCCTCGCCGTCTGGTAACTGAACACTGTGAATCTGTTTGTAATGGCCCGACAGCGCCTGCCGCAAGGCGTCTTCGTAAAGCGGTGAGACCGTGGTGTTGGTCACAATCAAGGCGGCGGCAGCTTGGGGCAATTGACCGTAGGTGCCTGCTTGACCTAATAGATTTTCACCAATCAAAATATCGTAACTTCTGTCCGCCAAATTAATTCGGACAGTTTCAAGGTGCTTGTTCAATGTGTTCATGTTCGGCTTGGGTTGGCGTTTGCAGCATGCGTGTCAAAACCATCGAGGTCTAGTTCTGCAATGATGGTGTTGAGCAATCTGTTGATGCTGGGACGTCCTGTTTCAAAAACAAAATGCGCTGTCTCTCGGTAAAGAGGATCGCGCACATTGAACAAAGCTCTCAATTTTTCTTGCGGATCGTCGACTTGCAAAAGCGGCCTTTGCATATCGTGCTTCAGTCTTCTGAAAACCTCTTCAGGCGTTGAACACAAATAAACCACCTTGCCTCGCGTGTGCAAATTTTGCCGATTGAGAGGCCGAAGCACTGCGCCGCCACCTGTTGACAGCACACCGTGGTGGTACTTGCTTAAATCGTCAAGGACGTTTTGCTCAATGTCACGAAAACGCTCTTCACCTTCACGGTCAAAAAACTCTCGAATCGAACATCCTAAACGTTGCTCAATGACACTGTCTGAATCCAAAAAAGGCAAGCCGAGTCGACGCCCCATCTGTCTGCCGATGGTCGTTTTGCCAGATCCCGGGAGGCCAACAAAAATAATGAGCAAAAGTAGAAACTTAAGGAAGGATTGAGGCTCCAAGTGTATTCGAGGGCGCAGGACTTATGTTTTCAGCCAGCACCCTGGGCGTCACAAAAATCAACATTTCCGTTTTTCGTTGCGTTGATTGCTGAGTTTTAAACAGCCAACCCAAGCCGGGCAGGCTTCCAAGCCAGGGCAATTGAGCCACATCGTCCTTGTCTGCCGCCTCCAAAATACCACCAATGACCACAGTTCCCCCGTTGTCCACCAACACTTGTGTTTTCACATGCTTGGTGTTGATGGCATAGCCTGCCGCTGTGATTTGGCCCACACTGTCTTTGGAAATGTCCAACTCAAGCACAACGGCCCCCTCTGGCGTGATTTGGGGTGTGACTTCCAACTTCAAGTTGGCCTTGCGAAAGGCAACAGACGCGGCGCCATTGCCATTGTTCACTTGATACGGTAACTCGGTGCCTTGTTCAATCAGGGCCTTGGTTTGGTTGGCTGTGACCACCCTTGGGCTGGCCACCACTTTGCCCTTGCCATCGGCTTCAAGTGCAGAAATTTCGAGGTTTAAAAATTGATTGGCCGCTGCGTTGAAGAGTGAAATGGCAAAACTAGGGGGTGGATAAATGGTTTGACCGGCTGAACCTGCTGGCAAATTCAGGGCAAAGCCAGGTTGAACACCTCCCATGCTGCCCAGAGCTTGACCACTGATCGCCATGTTCACGGGTTTGGCATTGGCGGCAAAAGGTGCAGTAAATGGAGCCGCGAAGGCGCCGCCCAAGCGCACACCCAAGGATTTTCCGAACTGCTCTTCAGCTTCGACGATGCGCGCTTCAATCATCACCTGCCGGATCGGCACATCCAAGCGTTTAATAATCTCTTGCATCTGCTTTAAGTAAACCGGCGTGTCCAAAAAGAACAATTGATTGGTTCGCGGTTCAGCCATGACGGTGCCTCGCGCACTGAGCCAATGGTGCCCCGACTTCGCAGCGCCACCGCCTGTCAATTGCAAGCGCTGAACCACATCCAAAGCTTTGGCATATTTCAAAGGAATGGCCAAGGCTTGTAAATTTTCAGGCACTTCTTTTTGAGGCGCAATCCACAAAACGCCAGCTTGCTGGGTGGCCACCAAATTTTTTGACTGTACAACGACCGCCAAGGCTTCACGCCAAGTCATGTCATTCAAGTGCAAGCTGACTGGGCCCGATACACCCTCGGCCACAATCAAATTTTGATTGCCCACTTCAGCAAGCGATTGCAGCAAGGCCTTGACCTCGATGTTTTGAAAACGCCACTTCATCTTTTGCTCCAATTCCGCGGCGCCAAGCGGCGTCATCCAGCATTGAAGCAACACCCAGGCAGCCAACTTGATGGCTTGCAGCCTTGAACGATTCGGCCAGCTCATGGCGTGTCCTTTTCCCAAGCCAGCAAAGCTGCAGGCTGACCGAATTCATCAGCCAACCAAAGCCCCTGCACATCCAAAGAAAGCACACGTCGGTTCTCAATGCCGAGATATTGCCCTGGCCTCACCGCAATGATTTGACGGCCCGATTGAAGGAGCGTCCAAAACAATTTGGCTTGAGGTTCAGCCAGCGTTTGAACGGTTCCGACTAGGCGCATTTGTGCGACTGAGTGGTCTGGAAAAACACGCTCATCAACAATGGTGCTTTTAGCTTTGACTCGGCTGGCCGCCTGAAGTTCAACGCCCGTGTCTGTGAAAGCGTCTTCGGCGTCCCACAGCAAAATAATTTGTCCTTCTAGCGAATATTCACCCGTTGGCAACAAACGCCAAATTAATTTGGGCCAAACGCCATTTTGAAACAATTGATTCAGTGACCGCCAATAAACGTAGGTAGCCGCTTGAGAACCCTTCAAACTGAAATCTAATGCGCCAGCTTCAAAGCCTTGTTCATCGGGCATAGGGGTGAATTTCATTTGAACGATGTGCAAGTTTTTTGTCTGAGCCAATTGCTGCAAACGATGGACCAAATGCATTCGAAATACAGAGTTTGGCCAAGCCAAAATTAACTCATCTACTTGAGCTTGGTATTCAAGCAGGGCATGATTTCTTTGCGCATGCGCCAAAGTCAATGCGGTGGAATTTGCCATTTGCAATGACTGCTCTGCCTGCCGCGTCATGTGTGCATTTGCCATGTGCTGCCACTGCAAGCGATAAGATGGCATAAACCCAGCGGCAGTGAGCGCTTGCCAAGCCCCCCAAAATAACACCATGCTCACACCGCACATCAAAATGGCGCGCCCAAGACGGGCCCAAACACTGCGAAACAGTGTGCGATTGCGCCAATGCAAAGCAGCTAAAGGCCAGGCTTTGGATACCAGCGCCACCGACTTGCGCATGGCAAGGTTTTTAAACTCATGCAGATTCATGGCACAGCCTTAGCAAGCGTTGAATTCGAAGCATGTGCCCAAAGGGTGGCTTGCACTTTGACTTCTACCAAACTGGCCCCACTGTGCAAAGGCTTGCTCATAGCCCTGTGCGCATGAAGAATTTGGGGGGCTGTTTTCCACCGATCGAAAAGGAGCATGTCGCTCATCAGGCTTTGCCACTTTTCAGGGTCTTCGCTCAATCCCTCAAACTCCAGTTTTCCATGCTGCCAGTGCAGGCTCTGCAATTCAGCCATCAGCCCCTTGCGACCGCCATGGTTTGCCAACAAAATAGCTTGTACTTCGTTCAAATCGTCTTGCTCTTCCTGGCGACGCATTAAGTAATTCACACGTGATTTCAAACGTGCCAATTCAAGTTGGGCGTTGACTGCTTCGGTTTCAGAAATCACTTCTACTTGCTGCATGGATACTGAGCTGGGCGGATTGGAAATAGCTTGGGCCATTTCTTGTTGTGCATTGATTTCTTCCCAAACAATCAGGGCGGCCACCAACAACACAGCTGTTCCAAAAGCCATCATCATTTCAATGTGAAGCTTGCGAAGTTCAAGTTTCGAGGAACGCAGCAAATTCAGCATGCCTTGTTCTCTTTGAACAAATTGAAATAGTGGCTTGCCAACTCGTCCATGCATGGCAATCTGAATGCTTCAGCCATGACCCCTGGCTGCAGCCCCCAAGCCTGCCCCAGCTCATTCATTTGCGATGAACAAGTGATGGCATCGGGTTGGAGGTCTAGCGCATTGAGTTGTGCCACATAAGCCTTGACCAAGCTTTGTGGACATGCCCTGTAATTTGCTAACCAATGGCCCTCCAAACTTGAATGAACTTCAAAGTCCATGGCCAACTCGGCCACTGGCAATTGAAGTGCGTTAGCAGCCTCCAACCAACATTCAGCCGCAATGTCCTCTGGCCCCCAATGCACTTGGCAATGAAAATCACCCGCCCAAATTTCAGGGAAGTGAAGCATGAGAATGGTCGAATGGGGCAAGGCTTGCAGACAATCTGCCCTCAAATGAGACATGAGCGTCGCCAAATCCTCAGCCCTTCGGTACAAAACCGCAGCATGTTGAACAGCCAAAGCGGCCCAAACCTTGACAGTGCTTGAATTTGAATTGACGGGGCTGACTGCGCAGGTGGCAGTAAACGCATTCAAGGGGATGAAAATAGGGCTGACGACAAACCGCAAAGAGGCGGCTGGCATGCGTGAGGGAAGGGACAGCACAGATTCACTTTCACAGAGATTGAACAGTGCTTTGATTGGACCTGCCCAGTGCACTCGAAAGGACTACAATTCCTCTCAATCCAGTTGCTTTCTGCAACGTTCAAATTTCGCCATCTGCCCGGCAGTTTTGAAAATGCGGTCAGCGCTTATTTCCGCTTAAGACATGTCCAAAAAATCCAAATCAAAATCTTCTCAGCAAAGCGACTTGATTGAAGCGCCAAGATTGCACTGGGCCTTGCGCATTTGTCTTTGGGCAGTCGGGCTTGTCTTGGCAGGTTTTTTGTCCTTGTTGATGGTGGTGGGTGTGGCCATGGTGATGGCCTATCCCCAATTGCCCGACACCTCTGATCTGGCCGAATACCGTCCCAAATTACCTTTGCGCATTTACACGGCAGACGGGGCCTTGATGGGCGAGTTTGGCGAAGAGCGTCGCAACCTCACCCCCATCAGAGAAATTCCGCAGGTCATGAAAGACGCTGTGCTGTCGATCGAGGATTCGCGCTTTTACCAACACGGCGGACTGGACTATTTGGGCCTCATCAGGGCGGGCATTGCCAACTTGAGCAAACGCAAAAGCCAAGGCGCATCGACCATCACCATGCAAGTGGCACGCAATGTTTATTTGTCGACCGAAAAAACATACACCCGCAAAATTTATGAAATTTTGCTGACCTTCAAGCTCGAACATTTGCTCACCAAAGATCAAATTCTCGAGATCTACATGAACCAAATTTTCCTAGGCAACAGGGCCTATGGATTTGCATCAGCCGCAGAAACTTATTTCGGTAAATCACTCAAAGACATCACCATTGCAGAAGCTGCCATGCTGGCCGGCTTGCCCAAGGCACCCTCGGCTTACAACCCCATCAGCAACCCAAAGCGTGCACGTTCAAGGCAGTTGTACATCATCGAGCGGATGGAAGAAAACAACTACATCACCGCCAAACAGGCCTTGGAAGCCAAGGCCGAGCCCCTGCGCATCCGACCCAACAACGACAAAAGTCGAATTCACGCAGAGTACGTGGCTGAGACAGTGCGTCAGATGATGTTTGCTCAGTATGGCCAAGAGACTTACACAAGGGGCCTGAACGTTTACACCACACTGCAATCGTCAGAACAAAATGCGGCCTATCAGGCCTTGCGTCAAGGCATCATGGACTTTGAGCGCCGACAGGTTTACCGCGGCCCCGAAAAATTCATTGAGTTGCCCACCAAACCAAAGGAAATGGAAGACGCCATCGATGAAGTGCTAGACGATCACCCCGACAATGGCGACATCATGTCGGCCGTGGTGTTGGAAGCCAGTCCCAAGAAAATTGTGGCCATTCGCCAAAATGCAGAGCAGCTTGAAATAACAGGCGACGGATTGAAGCCCGCCCAGTCTGGCCTTTCTGACAAAGCGGGCCCGAACATCAAAATCAAACGTGGCGCTGTGATACGGGTGGTGCAAACGCCCAAAGGCACTTGGGAAATTACCCAACTGCCTGAAGTTGAAGGTGCCTTTGTGGCCATCAGCCCGCAAGACGGTTCGGTCAGAGCCTTGGTCGGCGGATTCGATTTTGCCAAGAACAAATTCAACCACGTCATTCAAGCATGGCGTCAACCTGGCTCTAGCTTCAAGCCCTTCATTTATTCAGCTGCTTTGGAAAAAGGCTTCACCCCTGCAACGGTGATCAACGATGCGCCTTTGTTTTTTGATGTGGCGTCACGGGCGGTCAACCTTGGGAGCCTAAAAATTACGACGGCACCTTCGAAGGTCCTATGACACTTCGCAAAGGTTTGGCCAAGTCTAAGAACATGATCTCCATTCGCATTTTGCAAGCTGTGGGCACCCGCAATTCCCAAGAATGGGTGACCAAGTTTGGTTTTGACGAAGACAAACACCCTGCCTACCTGACCATGGCTTTGGGCGCTGGTTCAGTCACCCCCATGCAAATGGCCACTGGCTATTCTGTGTTTGCCAATGGCGGCATGCGCGTTCAACCGCACATGATCACGCGCGTCACCGATCACAAGGGAAAAATCTTGGTCGACAGTCCGCCGCAAATGGTCAACGAAGCCAATCGTGCCATCACGCCCCGCAATGCGTTTGTCATGACCAGTTTGCTGCAAGAGGTCACTCGCTCAGGTACGGCGGCCAAAGCCCGCGTCGCTTTAAAGCGTGACGACATTTACGGCAAAACCGGCACCACCAACGACTCCATGGACGCTTGGTTTGCCGGCTATCACCGCAATTTAGCAGCCGTGGTTTGGATTGGCTACGACACACCGCGCAAATTGGGCGATCGTGAAACAGGCGGCGGCTTGAGTTTGCCCGTTTGGATCAGCTTCATGGAATCTGCCCTTAAAAACATGCCCATCATGGACGCCGTCGCGCCTGAAGGCGTGTTGTACGTGAACGGCGATTGGTACTTTGAGGAATATGCCAAAGGCAGTGGCGTCACCAGCCTAGGTTTGGGCAACGAAAAAGGCGGCAGCCTGCCAGAGCCCGATGAGAAAAAACGAATTCTAGATTTGTTCCGTAATTGAGCAAGCCCAGTTAGAAGCTCAATTAGAAACTCAGCGATTGGCCCGACTGCGTTGACCCAAAGCGTGAGAGGTTTTCAAAAAACTCTCCCTCACCTTTGGTGTCCTGCCAAGTACCGTCTTTGAATTTGTAGTGATGGCCCCCTGATTTAGCGGCAAGCCACACTTCATGCAAGGGTTTTTGCAAATTCACAATGATTTGGCTGCGGTTGGCAAAGGTGATGGTAATCATGCCGCCCACTCTCTGGTTATCGATATCTGCATCGGTTTCATCGTTGATTCGATCGCAACTGGTCTCAATGCGAGACAAAAGGCGTTCAGCCGTATCCAGAAATTCAAGGTCGGTCATTACAATCCGTGACATGTTCAAAGTTTTGAGAATTTTAGTCATTGCCCAAACCCTTGGCGTTTGTGCGGTGGCTTTGACTGCCTGCGGGCAAAAAGGTCCCTTGGTTCATCCCCAAGATCCCTTGTCGGCCGACCGAGCCACTTTACTCCAAACTTTGACGCCTCGTTTTCAAAGCGACGCGCCCCAACCCCAGACACCTTCTGCCACAAAACCATGACCGCTAACACCCTTCCTGGACAGCCTCACATTGCTTACCAAGCCAATGCCTTGTGCATGGAGAACGTGAAGTTGGCCGATGTCGCCGCCAATTCGGCACGCCGGTCTTTGCTTATTCCAAAGCCGCCATGTTGTCGGCCCTGGCGGCCTACCAACGTGGCTTTGCAGGCCGCAAAGTGCAAATTTGCTACGCCATGAAAGCCAACTCCAATTTGGCTGTGCTGCAGGTCTTTGCCAAAGCCGGTTGTGGTTTTGACATTGTGTCGGGCGGTGAGTTGGCCCGCGTTTTGGCAGCAGGTGGTGCACCCGAGAAAATCATTTTTTCGGGTGTCGGCAAAACACGCGCAGAGATGAAACAAGCACTCGAGCTTGGCATTGCTTGCTTCAATGTCGAAAGCGAAGCAGAGCTGGAAGTGCTCAACGATGTTGCTTTGTCGCTGGGTCAAAAAGCGCCCGTGAGTTTGCGCGTCAACCCCAACGTCGACCCCAAGACACACCCCTACATTTCGACGGGCCTCAAAGGCAACAAATTTGGCGTTGCGCACGAAAGCGCTGTTCAAACTTACAAGCGCGCTGCTGCCTTGCCAGGCTTGGCCGTGGTGGGCATCGATTGCCACATTGGCTCGCAAATTACAGAAGCCACGCCGTATTTGGACGCCATGGACCGGATTCTTGATTTGGTCACCGACATTGAAGCGGCAGGTATTTCCATTCACCACATTGACTTTGGGGGTGGTTTGGGCATTGACTACAACGGCGATACACCACCCGCCGCCGATGCCTTGTGGCAACAACTGTTGGCCAAGTTAGATGCGCGTGGTTTTGGCCAGCGGCAACTCATGATTGAACCGGGGCGCTCCTTGGTGGGCAACGCCGGTGTGTGCCTGTCAGATGTGGTGTTCATGAAGCCTGGCGAGCAAAAGAATTTTTGCATCATTGATGCCGCCATGAACGACTTGCCTCGCCCAGCCATGTACCAAGCCTTTCACCAAATTGTGCCCGTCACACCGCGCGCTGGCGCTACGACATTGGTCGATGTGGTCGGCCCTGTGTGTGAAAGTGGCGATTGGATTGGCCGCGATCGCGAACTCAATGTGCAAGCAGGCGACACCTTGGCCGTGCTTTCGGCCGGCGCTTATTGCATGAGCATGTCAAGCAACTACAACACCCGAGGACGCGCCGCCGAAGTGCTGATTGATGGTGATCAAGTGCATTTGATTCGCAAGCGCGAAACAGCAGCAGATACTTTTCAAGGCGAGCACTTGGTGCCTTGATGGCAGTGGCCTTTGAACGCCATCAAAGACTTGCCTGACGCCTACTGTGTGCAGCGTGCCAGACTCGCCAGCCCAATAAGACGCCTAAGATTGCGGCGTACACAAAAACTTCTGT
>ENA-OREM01000738-OREM01000738.1-marine-metagenome-genome-assembly--contig:-NODE-738-length-19854-cov-3.445568_pt1 | contig 19854 bp, 13 predicted proteins | sample MGYA00248623_ERZ508561 | MGnify/ENA primary metagenome ERZ508561 (study PRJEB26227, sample SAMN06264494) | marine metagenome | isolation source: Columbia River Estuary | place: USA:Columbia River Estuary...
CGTGATACGATCCATCTTTCAAAGTAACTTTAACTGAATCTACTTCGTAACCAGCTAATGGTCCATTGACCATTGCCATCTTGAAACCTTTTTCAATTGATGGAATAAATTCTTTAGGAACATTACCACCTTTTATAACAGACTCAAACTGAAGACCTACTACACCTTCGTCTGCAGGCTCTATTGTAAAAACAATATCGGCAAATTTACCACGACCACCAGACTGTTTTTTATAAACTTCTCTATGGTTTGCAATTTGTGTTATTGCTTCTTTGTATTCAACTTGAGGTTGGCCTTGGTTGACTTCAACTTTAAATTCTCTTCGCAAACGGTCTACAATAACATCCAAGTGAAGCTCACCCATTCCAGAAATAATTGTCTGTCCAGAAGCTTCGTCAGATCTAACAGTAAAAGTTGGATCTTCTTCAGCTAATTTAGCTAGGCCCATTCCGAGCTTGTCAACATCAGCTTTTGTTTTTGGTTCAACCGCAATTCCAATAACTGGATCGGGGAAGTCCATTGATTCTAATACAATAGGATGTTTTTCGGCGGTTAAAGTATCACCTGTTTTTATAGATTTAAAACCAACAGCTGCTCCAATATCACCCGCTTCTATAAAGTCAATTGCATTTTGCTTGTTGGCATGCATTTGGTAAATACGTGAAATACGTTCTTTTTTCCCAGAGCGATTGTTTAAAACGTAAGAACCTGCATCAAGACGTCCCGAGTAAGCTCTAAAAAAGGCTAGTCGACCTACAAATGGGTCAGTTGCAATTTTAAAAGCTAAAGCAGCAAACGGCTCTTTAACATCAGGTTTACGAATTTCTTCTAAGTCTGTATCAGGGTTAACTCCAGTAATACCTTCCTTATCTGTGGGAGCAGGCAAATAGCGACAAACAGCATCCAATAAAAATTGGACACCTTTATTTTTGAATGCTGAACCACAAATCATGGGGATAATAGCCATGTCCATAACTGCAGCTCTAAGTGCATTGTGTATTTCTTCTTCAGTTATAGAGTCTTCGTCCTCCATAAACTTTTCAAGAAGATCTTCATCATAACTAGCTACCTCTTCTATAAGGTTGGCACGAAGTATTCTTGCTTCTTCTTTAAGATCTTCAGGAATATCAACAATATCAAAAGTTGACCCCATCCCTTCTTCATGCCAAACAATAGCACGATTTTTGACCAAGTCAACAATTCCTTTAAAGTTCTCTTCATCTCCGATATTTAGAACAATAGGCACCGCATTGGAACCTAACATTTCTTTAACCTGACCACAAACCATCATAAAATCAGATCCTTGACGGTCCATTTTATTAACGAAACCAATTCTTGGCACTTTGTAGTTATCAGCTAATCTCCAGTTTGTTTCAGATTGAGGCTCAACACCATCAACTGCAGAGAATAAGAATACTAAACCGTCTAATACACGTAAAGATCTGTTTACTTCAACAGTAAAATCTACGTGACCAGGAGTATCAATAATGTTAAAGTGATACCCCATTGAATTATCAACTGGTTGTCCGTTTTCTCTTGGAAATACCCATTCGCAAGTTGTAGCAGCAGAGGTAATTGTAATTCCTCTTTCTTGCTCTTGCTCCATCCAGTCCATTGTTGCAGCTCCATCATGTACTTCACCAATTTTGTGAGATACACCTGTGTAGTACAAAATACGTTCTGTAGTTGTAGTTTTTCCAGCATCAATGTGTGCTGCAATTCCAATATTTCTTGTATATTTTAAGTCTCTAGCCATTTCTATTAAAATCTGAAGTGAGAGAATGCTTTGTTAGCTTCTGCCATTTTGTGCGTATCCATTCTTTTCTTAACAGCAGCACCTTCTTCTTTAGCAGCAGCTAAAATTTCAGCAGCTAAACGCTGAGCCATGGTTTTTTCATTACGTTTTCTTGTGTACGTAATCATCCATTTTATTGCCATAGACACTTTACGATCTGGTCTAATTTGCATTGGAATTTGAAATGTAGCACCACCAACTCGTCTTGAACGAACTTCTACGTGAGGCATAACATTTGACAATCCTTCTTTCCAAACTTCTAAAGACGACTTTTCTTCGTCAGTTTTTCTTTGTTCTACGATATCTAATGCATCGTAAAATACTTTAAACGCCACAGATTTTTTACCATCCCACATTAAGTTGTTTACAAAACGTGTAACCAATTGGTCATTGAACTTTGGATCTGGTAAAAGCTCTCTTTTTTTGGCTCTTCTTTTTCTCATGTCTTTACATTAAAAGATGTTAAATTACTTTTTCTTACCTTTTGTTGGTGCAGCAGCTGCTTGACCTGGTTTTGGACGTTTTGCTCCATACTTAGACCTGCGTTGCGTTCTTCCTGCAACACCTGCTGTATCCAAAGCTCCACGAACTACGTGATACTTTACACCTGGTAAATCTTTTACTCTTCCACCTCTAACTAATACTATCGAGTGCTCTTGTAAGTTGTGTCCTTCACCTGGGATGTATGCGTTTATCTCATTACCATTTGTCAATCTAACTCTGGCAACTTTACGCATTGCAGAATTAGGTTTTTTTGGTGTTGTAGTATAAACTCGCGTACAAACTCCACGTCTTTGAGGACAAGACGACAAAGCAGCCGATTTACTCTTCTTAGTTATTTTGGTTCTTCCTTTACGAACTAATTGTTGAATAGTTGGCATACTAAATTATTACTGTTTTTCGTTTATAATTAAACTTTCCCCTATTTTTTGGGTGTGCAAATGTACAATTATTTTCTAATTATTCAAAAATCAATAAGTTATTTTTTTATCATAAATTTTTGAGACTACAATTTTTAACGATTTGAAGTACATTTACACTCAAATAAATCAACAATTGAAAATTACTTTTCCACATAACATATATATATGTTTTTTTCTAATAATTTCTTTAAAGAGTTTTTCTCAGGAATATTCGTTGGAATTAATTTCAAAAAATAAAGAAGAACAAATTGTTTTAAATAAAATTAATTATCAGAAGAAATCAAAAAACAGCACTGCTATAAATTCAGAAATTGAGAAAATTACGGTTCTTTTAAAAAATTTGGGATATTTCACAAATACTCTCGATAGCATCAACAACAGTGACAAGAAATACAGGGCTTATTTTTCTTTAAATGAGCTCACAGAAAAAGCGATCATACAAATTGATTCAGTTGATAATAGTCTTATTAACAATATCAAAATAGAAAACAATTCATTTGAAACTCCCATCAAAAATTTAGAATCAATTTTGGTTTCTATTTCTGAATCTCTAGATAATCAAGGAAAATCTTTTTCAAAAGTTCAATTAAAAAATATTCAAATTAAAAACAAAACGCTTCTTGCTGATTTAGAAATTAATCCTTCCGAAAAAAGAACTATTCAAAAGATTATCATAAAAGGGTATGAAAATTTTCCTCCTTCATTTTTAAAGAATTATTTTAGAATCAAACCTTCAACCATTTTTAATCAGAAAAAAATGGAAGAAATTTCAACAAATAGTAAAAACCTACCATTTATCAAAGAAATTAAACCTCCTGAAGTATTGTTTACAAAAGACTCAACACAACTTTATGTGTATCTATCAAAAAGACAAAATAACAGCATTGATGGCATTGTGAATGTTACTTCTAAAGAAAATGGTGGCGTTTTATTTAATGGAATGTTGGATGTAAGATTTCAAAACATCATCAATACTGGCGAACGTTTTGAAATTTTTTGGAATAGTATTGGGGAAGAGCGTCAAGAATTTAAAATAACTACAGAAATTCCATACATCTTCAATTCGATGTTTAGTCCTGAAATTGCATTTTCAATTTACAAACAGGATTCTACTTTTTTAAACACGAATTTTAAAGCAAATTTAAAAATTAGTCTCGATAATTTTTACAAACTAGGCATTCAATATGAATCAGAATCATCTGAAAATTTAGAACAATTATTGAAAAATAATATTGAAACATTCTCGAATAATTTCTATGGAATTTACTTTTCATTCACAAAACCTAGAAATGACGTTTTTTATTTTAACAAATTTCATTTTGAGATCAATCCATTATTCGGAAGGAGAAAAACAGCTAGCGACATTTCGAATCAATTAAAAATTAAAACAAACATCTCTTACATTTGGGACATAAACCCCAGAAATAGTCTTTATATTAGAAATGAAACAGGATATTTGAATTCTAACAACTACTTCTCTAATGAACTTTTTAGAATTGGAGGTGCAAATTCAATTCGTGGATTTAATGAACAAAGTATATTTACAGAAAGTTTCACTTTTTTCAATATTGAGTACAGAATTTTAACAAATTCGACTTCTTATTTATATACGATTACAGATTTTGGACAATTTTCATCATTTAATGAACAAAAAAATGCTGTAAGTTTTGGCATCGGCTATTTTTTTAACACAACAAATTCACAAATAAACATCAACGTTGCAGTAGGTAAAAATGGTAGCAATACTATTGATTTTAAGCAAGTAAAGTTGACTGTGAATTGGAAAAGCTTTTTTTAAAATTTATTTTTTTAAAAAATAATTCAAATTCATTTAACATATTTAACTTTTTTTAACATTTTTATTTGTTTATTAACTTATATTTAAGATATTTGTTTTAATTAATTCAAATATAATAAAATAATGAAAACAAAGTTAAAATGGGTAGTAACGCTATTACTAGCGTTGGTTGTGCAAATCTCATTTGCACAAGAAAAAACAGTTTCTGGAACTGTTTCCGATAGCTCTGGGAGTTTACCTGGAGTAAGTGTTCTCGTAAAAGGAACTAAAACCGGAACAGAAACTGATTTTAATGGAAAGTACACAATTAAAGCAAAAGCTGGCGACATCTTGAGCTTTAGTTATGTAGGATACAAAACTTCTGATAAAAAAGTTGGTACTTCTAATACTATTGATGTAATATTAGAGGAGGATGCAGGTATTTTAGATGAAATTGTAATTACTTCACTAGGTATTAAAAGAGATAAAAAAGCTCTTGGTTTTTCTCAGCAATCAGTGAAACCTGAAAACCTAGTTAGAACAAGAGAAACTGACTTAAACAATGCTTTAGCAGGTAGAGTTTCTGGGGTACAAGCTGTCGGAGCACCTTCAGCAGGCTTCGGTAATTCTGGGATTCGTTTAAGAGGTCAAAGTATTTCACTTTATATTGTTGATAACGTAAAAGTAAATAGTATTTCTGATATCAATACAGATGATATTGCTGATTTAACAGTTCTTAAAGGAGCAGCAGCAACTGCTTTATACGGTCCAGAGGCATTTAGTGGTATCATTATCATTACTACTAAAACTGCTAAAAAAGGGCAATCTACAATTACGTTAAACCATAGTACAGCTATGGAAAATGTATATTTACTACCAAGCTACCAAAATGAATATGGTGGTGGATATTCTCAAGACTTCAATACATTTACATTCAACGCCGCACAACACCCTGCATCTTGGTCTGCTTTTGACGGTCAATCAATGGTTGAGTATTATGCTGATGAAAGCTGGGGACCAAGAATGAACGGACAAATGGTGCGTCATTGGGATTCTTGGATTCAAGGAGATCCTGAATTTGGGAAATTAAGAGCTTTTTCAGCACAACCAAATAATGTAAAAGACTTTTTTGACACTGGAGTTGTAAACAACACAACTGTTGATTTTACTAAAGGTGGTGAAGGATACAGCGTAAAAGGTGGTATCGTAAATATTGACAGATCAAGTGTAATGCCAAATTCCTCTAGAAGACAAGTACAAGCCTACACAAATATTCGTTTTAATATTACTGATAAATTGGAAGCCTACGCAAACATTAACTACCAAGACAGAAGAACTAAAAACTTTCCTGACAATGGATATGGTAATGTAGCCTCTAACTTTAACCAATGGTGGCAGCGTCAGTTAGACATGGATCGAATAAGAAATTACAATAGAAATGGTTCATTTGTATCTTGGAACATTAATAGCCCAACAGACACTAGACCATTATATTGGGATTCTCCATTTTTTGAAACCAATGAAAACTTAAACTTTCAAACAAAAAATGCTACCTATGGTAGAATGGGTTTAAACTATACCGTGAACGATAACTTAAATGGATATATAGAATTAAGAAAAACGTATGCTTCCTTTGAATCAAATAATCGTACTGCATTCGGTGGTTTAAATTTACCATCTTACAGCGAAAATGACAGTTTTGATTACAGAGATGAGGTATTTGGAATTATGAATTATTCGAAAGATTTAAGTGAAGATTTAGATTTTAATGCAAGTGCTGGTTTTGAATTGATCACTTTAGGTGGTGAAACTTTGCAAGGAAACACTGTTGGTGGATTAACTACCTTAAATTTTTATAGTTTAAGTACTTCAGTTGATAGACCTACAGTAACAAATTCTCAATACAAACAAAAATCTCAAGGAGTATTTTCTAAAGTCTCTTTTGGTTACAAAGATATGTTATTTGTAGACGGTTCTGCAAGATTTGATTGGGGATCTACTGCAAACCCAGATGATAATAGAGTAGAAACGTACGGAGGATCTGTAAGTTTTATTTTCTCTAAATTGATTCCACAAAATGACATTATTTCTTTTGGAAAATTAAGAGCTAGTGCTGCATCTGGACCATTTTTACCTGCAAGGTATGTATTAAGTCCTACTTTTGATATTGGAACTCCTTATGGAAGTTCAGGTACTTTAAGCAGCCAAGGTACTTTTGCAAACCCACAATTATCTGGTGGACAAAGACAAGATTTTGAATTTGGTACAGAATTAAAATTATTTAATAATAAAATTGATTTAGATGTAACATACTTTAGCAGAAAAGATAAAGACTTACCATCAACAGTATCTTTGGATGGGGCTACTGGATTTACACAAACTTTCTTAAACAGTGGTCAACAAACATCAAATGGTATCGAGATTGGTTTAAACTTCTCTCCTATCAAATCTGAAGATTTTGAGTGGAATGTATATTCTAACTTCTCTACATTAACAAGAACAGTTGATGCAATTGCTGATGGAGTCGATGTAAACGTTTTATCATCTTCATGGAGAGGTATTCAATTACAAGAAAGAGTTGGTGAAGAATGGGGAGCTATCTATGGTAGAGCTTTTAGAAGAGATGCTGATGGTAACATGATTTTATCTTCAACAGGGAATCCATTATATGATACAAATCAATATTTAGGTAATGTTTTACCAGACTTTACAGGAGGTTTATCTAACAATATTCGTTACAAAAACTTTAACTTAGGTTTTGATATTGATTTCCAAAGTGGTGGAAAAGTATTTTCTGTAACAAGAATGTTTAACAACTATTCTGGTTTAGGAATTGAAACTGTAGGATTAAACAACCTTGGCAACCCTGTAAGAGATGCAGTTGCTGATGGTGGTGGTGTTTTAATAGAAGGAGTTGACGCTACAACTGGCGCTCCTGTAAGCTACAACGTAGAAGCTCAAACATATTGGGGTCGTTTATTTGCTTTACACGAAAGATGGTTGTATGATGCATCTTATATAAAATTAAGAACTGTTCGTTTAGATTATGATTTACCTGCAGCAATGTTATCAAAAACACCGTTTAAGAAATTAAACTTAGGAGTTTTCGCTAATAACGTATGGTTAATACACTCTGCAATTCCAGGATTAGATCCTTCAGAAATTGAAACAGCAAATGGTGTAAACTGGACAGAAGGTGGACAATTACCAAACGTAAGAACAGTTGGTATAAATGTAAGAATGACGTTTTAATTAAAAAAAAGTATTTAAAAATGAAAAAAATTAACAAAATAAAATCACTGATACTTTCTGTAATCGTTTCTTTTACAGCTTGTAATACAGTAGATTTTGGAGATACGAATGTAGATCCAAATAGCCCAAGTAATGCAGTTCCATCACTTCTTTTAACAAATGTTCAAAGAGGTTTAGATGGTGTTGTGTCAAGTAGAACATCAAATATTTATGTTCAATATTTATCAAACGGACAGTATGATGAAGAATCTAGATATCAAACTTTAAACTGGGATCCAAATGGTTTTTATGCTTTATTGCAAGATGTTAAAGAAATCATCAGAATTAATTCTGATGCAGATTTAAAGGTTGGAGCACAAGCGTATGGTTCAAATGGAAACCAAATCGCTGCAGCAACCATTCTTAAAGTGTATTATTATCAGTTGATGACTGAAAGATGGGGATACCTACCATACTCAGAAGCAAATGATGCTGCAAACAATACGAAGCCTAAATACGATTCACAACAAGATATCTATATGAGCCTATTTGCAGAATTAGATGCAGCATTAGGAATGATTGATTCAGGAAATGGTCCTGATGGTGATATTCTTTTTGGTGGAGATATGACAAGATGGAGAACTTTTGGAAATACCATTAAAATGGTAATGGGACTACGTTTATCAAAAGCTGATCCAACAACTGGTAAAACTAAATTCAACGAAGGAAGAGTTGGAGCTATTTCATCAAACGCTGCTAACATCCAATATACTTACCTAACTGAAGATACAAATGACAATCCATGGCAAGATCATTTTGTTGATGAAGGTAGAAAAGATTATCTCGTAAGTGATGTTTTTGTAAATGCATTAATTGGTTCAGGAACAAATGTTGCTCCTGAAGATCCAAGACTTCCTAAATTTGCTGATGTTTCTACTAGTTCTAGTACGTATGTTGGTGCTCCTTATGGAAAATCAAACTCAGCTACAGCAAACTATTCATTTATAACTTCAAACATTATCACTGTAGGAGATGCTCCTTTAATGATATATACTTATGCTGAAGTTTTATTTACAAGAGCTGAAGCCGCTGCAAAAGGATGGACAACTGAAAATGCAGCTACACTTTATGCTCAAGCAATTACAGCTTCTATGCAACAATGGGGTGTAGCAGCTGCTGACATCTCTACATATATTGCTGCAAATCCTTATACTGGAATAGCAGATATTGCTTATGAAAAGTGGGTATCATTATACATGCAAGGTTATAACAGCTGGGCTGAATGGAGAAGATTTAAAGCAGAAGGGACAGATTCAAGAATTCCTTTAATCATTGCAGCTGATTTATTATCGAATGCAACAGGTATACCTCAAAGACATGGATATTCAGCAACTGCTGGTTCATTAAATGAAGTAAACTACAACGCTGCTATCGCTGCTCAAGGACCAGATGAATTAGACACCAAACTTTGGTTGTTTAAATAATAAAAAAAACATTTTTTTTATCAAAACCAACCCATAAGGGTTGGTTTTTTTATTTATTTAACATAGTTGATGAATTTTTTAATGTTAAAAAATTGTTTTTTTAAGTTTAATTTAAGACTTTTGGCACTAATTAATTCAAATAATTATACAATGAAGACAAAGTTTAATGGATTTTTAACGCTATTACTAGCGTTTGTGGTGCAAATTTCCTTTGCACAAGAAAAGACTATTTCTGGTACAGTTACTGAAGAATCTGGCGCTTTGCCAGGCGTAAGTGTTCTTGTAAAAGGAACCTTAAGTGGTCAAGAAACAGACTTCGATGGAAAGTATTCTATCAAAGCTAAAGCTGGCGATGTGTTAGTTTTTAGATATTTAGGATATAAAACTGTTGAAAGAACTGTAGGAAGCGCTAACACAATCAATGTAAAGTTAGAGCAAGAAAGTAACGTATTGGATGAAATTGTTGTGGTTGGGTATGGTACTTCTACAAAAAAATCCTTTACTGGAACTGCTTCTGTAGTTAGTAAAGAAAAACTAGAGGCAAAAAACTTTTCAAACGTAACTCAAGCCTTGATTGGTGAGGTAGCTGGGGTTACAGTAATCAATGGTTCTGGACAACCAGGTTCTGTTGCTGCAGTTAGAATTAGAGGTTTTGGTTCGGTTAATGGAAACAGAGCTCCTTTGTATGTTGTTGATGGTATTCCATTTTCAGGAAGTATCAACTCAATTAACCCTTCAGATATTGAAAGTACAACTATTTTAAAAGATGCAACAGCAACCGCAATTTATGGTTCTAGAGGTGCAAATGGAGTTGTTGTTATTACAACAAAAAAGGGTACTTCTGATAAATCATATATTGAAGTTGACATCAAATCAAGTATCAATGACCAATTAATCCCAAGATATGATGTAATATCTAATCCTGAACAATACATTGGTTTGGTATGGGAAGGCCTTTATAATAGAGGGGTTGCTACAAACAATGCAAACCCAGTTGCTTTTGCAAATGGAAGATTACTTGGTGCAAATGGTATTGGTAATGGTTACAATATGTGGAATGCTGCAACTGCTGCAGATTTAATCGATCCTGCAACTGCATCTGTAAGACCTGGAGTAACAAGATTATACACACCAGAGAGATATGCTGATGAAGCTTTAAACGCTGCAACTAGAATTGAGTCAAACTTACGTATGGGTGGGGGTAATAGTACTTCTAATTATTTCGCATCTTTCGGTTATCTAGAAGATAATGGTATTGTTATCAACTCAGATTACAAAAGATACACAACACGTTTGAACTTGAACTCTGAAATCAAACCTTGGCTAAAAATAGGTGCAAATGCTGGTTATGCTTTTTCAAGAAGCACTAATAACGGTCAAACAAATGGTGCTGAAAACATTTTTGAATTTGCTGATAAAATGGCACCAATCTATCCTGTTTTTGAAAGAGACGTTAATGGAGACAAAATTCCAGATCCATTATTAGGTGGTTTCTTATATGATTATGGTATTAATAGACCTAATGCAAATAGTTTAAATCCTGTTGCATCTGCTGTTTTAGATCTAGATCAAACAGATAGACATGAGTTGAATGCTAATTTTGACTTTGATTTTAAACTTTCAGATAACTTGAATTTTCAAGTAAAATATGGGACTCAATATTCTACTAATGAGAATAGAGATTTCATCAATCCATTTTATGGGTCTTTTGCACCTGATAACGGAAGATTATCAATAAGTACATCACAAAGTTTAACTCAAAACTTCCAGCAAATCTTAAGATACAACAAATCTTGGGGTAAACACAACTTAGATGTTTTAGCAGCTCATGAAAGTTTTGATTTTGACCAAAACTTTATTTATCAAGCCGCAAGAAACATGGCAAGTCCTTTTATTTTAGAGTTAAATAACTTTATTGAAATGACTTCAACACCAACAAGTTATAACCAAGGTTTCTCTGTTGAATCTTATTTTGGTCAAGTAAATTATAGCTTTGATCAAAAATACTTTTTCTCTGGATCTTTAAGAACAGACGGTTCTTCACGTTTTGTGAATGACAAGTGGGGTACTTTTGGTTCAGTTGGTGCATCTTGGGTTATCAGTCAAGAAGACTTCTTAAGAGATAATAGCTTGCTGAAATTCTTAAAAGTAAAAGCCTCTTATGGTATCAATGGTGATCAAGGGGGTGTAGGTTTCTACTCTGGTTATGATAGTTTCAACGTAACTAACTTAGGTGGACAAGTTTCTATTCAACCAGGTGGAAATGGTAATCCAGATTTAACATGGGAAACCTCTAAAATGATGCAATTTGGTACTGAATTTACGTTAGGTACTTTCTTAGATGGATCATTTGATTTCTATGACAAAAGAACTGATAATTTAATTTTCAGTAGAAGGGTTGGACCATCTCAAGGTATTGCAATTATTACAGTAAATGATGGTGAATTAATGAACAGAGGTTTAGAATTTGATTTAACTGGTCATTTAGTTAAAAAAGAGAACTTTAGTTTAGATTTATCTGTAAATGGTGCCTTTTTAGATAACGAAATTATCAATATGCCTCTAGATCCAGCAACAGGTCAACAAAAATTTTTAGATGTTCAAGGTTCATACGCATGGTCTAGTGGAAGATCAATTTTTGATTTCTATATGAGAGAATGGGCAGGTGTTGATCCAGCTGATGGTGCTCCTATGTGGTATCAATACTGGGATGATTTAAATGACAATGGTCTTCTTGATGCTGGAGAACCAACATCTAGTGCGACTAGTCCTTGGTTTATCCAAAATCCTAACGATGCAAATGATACACAAAATAACAATCAAACAAGTTCTATTGTTGAGTATCAGAAAAGAGTTAATAATACAAATATCAAAAAACAAATTACAAAAACATATACTACTGCATCACAAGTTTATGTAAACAAATCTTCAATTCCTAAATTACAAGGAGCTTTCAGATTGGCTGCAAGAGTTCATGACTTTGATATTTCGGCTCAATTTACATATAGCATGGGAGGTTATGCTTATGATGGTCAATATGCAGAGTTAATGAGTGATCGTTTTGGAGCTGCTGGTAATAACTACCATACTGATATTTTTAACAGATGGACACAACCTGGAGACATTACAAATGTTCCAAGATTAGCTGATGCCTTAGATGCGAATGCAATATCAACATCAACAAGATTCTTAACAAAGACTGATTTTATTGCATTAAACAACTTAAAAGTTGGATATACATTAAGTAATGATATTATTGCTAAAGCAGGAATGCAATCAGTAAACATTTGGATGGCTGGAGACAATTTATTTCAGTCTACAGCAAGAAACGGATTTTTACCAACTACCAGTGAAACTGGAAGTTCAGGCCGTGGATTATATGCACCTATGACAACAATCACTTTGGGTGTTAGAGTAAAGTTTTAACAAAAACATAAATTTATAAAAAAATGAAAAAAATATTAAAAATTGGTTTTGCTTCGGCTATATTAGCCCTGTCTTACAGTTGTGAGAAAGACTTTTTAGAAAAACAACCGTCTCAGTTTTTGACTGCTGATCAGATTGAAGACGCTGCCGCAGTAAAACCTGAAATTTTAGCGAGTACAATGGCTGGAGCATACTCCTTGACATTTACATCAGGTACTGGTGGTACTGGAAGTCACACTGACTTTGGTCAAAAAGGAAAAGATATCTTTATGGATATGTTATGTGGTGATATGGCCTTAAGCCAAAGTGTATACGGATGGTATAGAGCGGACATTACTGAATTTAATGCAACTCTAGATTTCACAAGACAAACCAACTATATCCCTTGGAGATATTATTACAGAATCATTAGATCAGTAAACTTAATTATTGATGGATTAGGCGGTAATGATGGAAACCCAACTTTACCATCAGCAAGATTTGTTATGGGACAAGCAAAAGCATTGAGAGCTCATTCTTACTTTTATTTGACTCAACTATTTCAAAATGAATACAATGCTGATCAAGAAATTTTACCTTTATACACAAGCTTAGGAGATGTAAATGGCCCAAAAGTAAAAGCGTCAGTTATTTATGACTTAATCGAAAAAGATTTAAGAGAGGCTATTGTATTCTTGGACGGATTTACTAGAGATAATAAGTCACAAATTAACAAACCTGTAGCTCAAACAATTTTAGCGTATGCTTTGGCTGCTAAAGGAGCATATGGTCCTGCATATACATTGGCAAATGATGTAATTACTAATGGTGGTTTTACACCAATGCAGGGTACAGAATTGACAGGTGGATTTAATCAATTATCTACTCCAGGATGGATGTGGGGTGTTGATTTAAATACCAATACTGGCGTAGGATTATTATCTTTCTGGGGTCAAGTGGATTACTTTTCTTACAGTTATGCTGGTGTAGGTGACTACAAGGTAATGGATCAAAATTTATTTAACCAAATACCTGCAAATGATAGTCGAAAAACTCAATTCTTTAACAATCCTGCAAGTTCAAGAAATTTATTACCAATCAATAAATTTTACAATCCTCGTAGAGTTGCATTTGGAGGAGGTACACCAATCCAAGATGATATTCACTTCTATAGAATTTCTGAAGTGCATTTATTAGCTGCTGAATGTGCTGCAAAATCTGGTAATGAAGCTCGTGCTAAAGCTATCCTAAAAAACTTTATGAGTTTAAGAGTGCCAGATGCTAGTTATGTAGATGGTTTGAATGGAGCTCAATTAACAAACCACATCTATTTACAAACAAGAATAGAATTGTGGGGTGAAGGAAAAAGTTACTTAGCCATGAAACGTAACAAAGCTACAATCAGTAGAGGAGCAAACCACTTATCATTTGTAGGTGTTGCAATACCTCATAATGATGAAAGATTGACTTTTGAGATACCAGTACAAGAGTTACAAGACAATCCATTTATCTCAACTCAAAACTAATTAATGATTTAAAATGGACAAAAAAGAAATCTTTTTTGTCCATTTTTATAAAATTTTTTAAATATGAAAAAATTAAAACTTATTTTACTTACTGTTTTAACAGTATTTGCATTTATAAGCTGTGAAGAAGAAATGCCAGCTGGACAAAATGCTAATTATATCACGTTTGGTAAAACAGCATATTCAACAGGTGTTGATGTTGGGGGATCTAAATCAGTTGATATTCCAGTATATACAGCAAATGTAGTTGGTACAGAAAGATCATTTGATGTGACTGTATTATCAACTTCAACCGCTGCAGCTGGATCTTACACAGTTCCTACTTCTGTGTCAATTCCAGCAGGTTCTAACGAAGGAACATTAACGGTTGTTTTAACAGACACTAATTTAGGTATTGGTGTTAACGCATTGAGATTAAGCTTTGCTGCTGTAGAAGGACTATCAAGAGGTGCAAATACGACTTTAAGTTACATTCAAAATTGTACAGAAGTTACTGCTACTTTAAGTATTACTTTTGATGGTTATGGTAGTGAAACAGGATGGAACGTTACTGACGCTTTAGGAGGAGTAGTTGCATCTAAAGCTGCAGGTACTTACTCTGATGGTCAAGCATCTGCATCGGAAACTATCACTTTATGTGCTGGTAGAGATTATACTTTTACAATCACAGATGCTTATGGTGATGGTTTAAGTTACCCAGCTAATGGATCTTATTCACTTACTATTGGTGGCGTTGTAAAAGCAACTGGTGGTGGTGATTTTGGAGCAAGTGAAGCTACTGATTTTGATACAAAATAAATAAAATATTATTTCTAAAAAGCCATCTTTACTAGATGGCTTTTTTTTGCTCAAAATTTACCATACATTTGCATCATGACATCAGAAAACACCATTATCTTCGGATTAAGAGCCATTATTGAAGCCATTCAAAGTGGAACAATTATCAATAAAATATACCTTCAGAAAGGAGTGAGAAGTGCACTTCATATGGAATTGGAAAAATTAATAACCGAACATCGATTAACAACAAGTATTGTTCCTGTTGAAAAATTAAATCGATTGTCAAAAAACAATAATCATCAAGGAGCAGTTGCGCAAATTTCACCAGTAACATTTTATGATTTAGAGCAATTGATTGAGGAGACAATTCAAAAAAATAAAATGCCTTTGTTTTTAATTTTAGACCAAATATCTGATGTTCGGAATTTTGGAGCTATCATTAGAACTGCTGAATGCTCAGGTGTCAATGGTATTATTATTCAAAAAAACGGAAGTGCTCCAGTAAATGCAGAAACTGTAAAAACATCTGCAGGGGCAGCATTTAAAATGCCAATTTGTAAAGTAGATCATATCAAAGATGCGATCTATTTATTACAAGCATCCAACATTAAAACGGTTGCTGCAACTGAAAAAACCGAAGATTCAGTATATGATATCGATTTGAATCAACCAATTGCAATCATCATGGGTTCAGAGGATAGAGGTGTAAATCCTTCCATTTTAAAATTAGTAGATTTCAAAGCAAAATTACCATTACTTGGAGAAATTGAATCACTCAATGTTTCTGTAGCTTGTGGTGCAATTTTATACGAAGTTGTGAGACAAAGAGGTGTCTTTAGTCTTTAGTCTTTAGTCAAAAGTAACAATTGTTAATTTTCATCAGGATTTTCTATCAAATTTCCACCTTCATCAAAAAACGAATCAATTTCAGATGCTGAAAATTGAAATTCTTCTTTGACAATCCCTCTGTTTTTATAAAAAAACGCAAATAAAAGTCCTACTAAAAAACCTGATAAATGTCCTTCCCAAGACATGCCCTCCTCTATGGGTAACACATACCAAATCATACTTCCATACAAAAATATAACCATAAGAGATAATGCAATTAATCGATAATGTTTCCTTAAAATACCACTAAAAAATACAAAACTAAACAACAAATATACAATGCCACTTGCACCAATATGATAGGATTCTCGTGCAATTATCCAAGTAAAGAAACCCGTTAAAAGAGCTCCATAAATAACCACTTTTAGGGCTATTTCTCTGTAGAAATATAAAACTGCATTTAAGAGTACCAATAACGGAATTGAATTGTTAAATAAATGCTTAGTATCACCATGGATAAAATGCATAAAGAAAACACCTCTCAATCCTTTTAATGTACATGGAAAAACACCGTATTTATTAAAATTGAATCCGAACTGAATTTCAAACCAATAGACAAACCAAATAACACCCACAAAAATTGCAGGTATTACAAACATTGATGTTTTAAATGATAAATGATTCTCGTTTTGCATGCATATAAAAATAACAAAAAATAAACCATTTCTCAATTTTACAAATTCTGTCACAAATCTTTATTATTTTTACTGCATGAATGAACCTTTGGCAGAAAGAGTTAGACCAAAAACACTTGATGACTATATTAGTCAGCAACATTTAGTGGGAAAAAATGGCGTATTGACAAAATTGATCCAACAAGGAATCATTCCATCTTTAATTTTTTGGGGACCTCCAGGCATTGGAAAAACTACATTAGCAAACATTATTGCGACAACATCCAAAAGACCATTTTATACCTTGAGTGCAATCAATGCTGGTGTAAAAGATGTGCGTGATGTCATTGATAAAGCAAAACAAAGTGGTGGATTGTTTAGCTCAAAAAATCCGATTTTGTTTATTGATGAAATACATAGATTCAGTAAATCTCAACAAGATTCGTTACTAGCAGCTGTAGAAAAAGGATGGGTTACCTTGATTGGAGCCACTACTGAAAACCCAAGTTTTGAAGTGATTCCTGCATTATTATCAAGATGTCAAGTATATATTTTGAATTCTTTTGATAAGGAAGATTTAATTGCATTACTTGAAAGAGCTATGAAAGAAGATGCATTTTTAGCATCTAAAAAAATTAGTCTAAAAGAAACAGAAGCTTTATTGCAAGTTTCTGGTGGTGATGCACGAAAATTGCTTAATATTTTTGAATTATTGGTTTCTGGTGATGATGAAATAGAAATCACCAACAAACTCGTTTTAGAAAAAGTCCAAAAAAATACTGCCAGATATGATAAAATAGGCGAACAACATTATGACATAATTTCCGCTTTTATCAAATCTATTCGTGGAAGTGATCCAAATGCAGCTGTTTATTGGTTAGCAAGAATGATTGAGGCTGGAGAAGATGTAAAATTTATTGCACGAAGATTACTCATTTTAGCATCTGAAGATATTGGAAATGCCAATCCAACTGCATTAATTCTGGCTAACAACACGTTTCAAGCAATCAATGTAATTGGAAATCCTGAATCTCGGATTTTATTGAGTCAATGTGCTATTTATTTGGCAAATTCTCCTAAAAGTAATGCCTCTTATTTGGCAATCAATTCCGCACAAGATTTGGTTCGTAAAACTGGAGATTTATCTGTGCCACTTCATTTAAGAAATGCACCAACAAAGTTGATGAAGAATTTAGACTATGGTAAAGACTATCAATATGCCCATGATTTTTCAGGAAATTTCGTGAATCAGGAATTTCTTCCAGACGAAATATCAAACACAAAAATATACGAACCTGGTAGCAATCAGCGAGAACAACAATTCAGAGAATTGCTAAAAAATCGATGGAAAGATAAATATGACTATTAAAATTTAATTTGAGTTTGGTATTTAACCAGTTTGTCATTTTCATAAAACTCAATAAACCAAATATTATCTTTTCTATAAACAAAACCATTTTTATCTTTCAAAATAAAAAATTCGGTTACACTAGTTCTAAGAATAATATATAATTTTTCAAAATTAGCATTTACCAATTGAAAACCGTGTGAAATTGGCTGTGCAATTAAATCTGGAAAATTTGGGACGCTATTAAATTGTTGTTTATGTTGCATAATAGTGTCTTTTTTATCTATGAGTGTATCGTCAATCTCATTTTTTATTTCTGGTAAAACGATTGATGTATCAATTGGCTTATAGCTGAATTTAAAATCAGTCATTGTATTAAATGCATTTCTGATAGATTCTTGATAGGCTTTTTTATAGTCTTTCAGCTTACTTTTTCCAACTTTTGAAGTGTATATAGTATTCCCTTTACAGTTATTCAAAACAATGATAGACTTGGTTGTCAAAAAATCAGATTCATCTTTTACATCTGCAAATAATGCATTATTACATTTATCTTTAGTTAACTCATCTGGAAAATTCTCATTGCTTAAAAAAACTTGAAATCCTTTTTTTTCTAATAAAAACTTTGTCAACGAGCTTGTTTGAAAACCATCAACTTCTTTCACAAAATGAAATTTATCAGCAACAATTATATATTTATAATTTCCTAAGTTTAACTCTTGTCCAACTAAAAAAAATGATGAAAAAAGAAATAGTAAAGTAAATGTAAATCTATTCATATCAATTCATTATAAAATTAATTCCTAATTGTAAAGATATATAAATAAAAGAATAATGAATAAAATTGAAAAATTAAAAAATTAAAGATATTGCTTTATTTCCAACAAAGAAGTGATGCTTTTAAAATTTTTTGGCACAATTTGTTCTCTTTCAAAATTACAATGGATCGCTTTCATTCCGACTTGCAAAGCCCCTTCAATATCTGCCTCTACACTATCACCAATCATGATGGAATTTTCAATTCTTGCATTTGCGACTTGAATTGCATGTTCAAAAACTTTGGGATTTGGCTTTTTAACTCCCACTGATTCTGAGGTGATAATTTTATCAAAATAATGATGAATATTGGAAGATTGCATTTTTTTTGTTTGGATTTCCTCAAAACCATTGGTAATAATGTGTAGCTCATATTTTGGTGCTAAGTATTCTAATAGTTCCGTAGTTCCATCAAATAAGTGATTAAACGTACATAAATGATCAATATAATCAACAGATAATTTATTGATTATTCTTGATTTAACTTCATAATTAAGAATATTAAAGGTGTCGTTCAAACGCTTGTATCGTAAGGATTCTTTATCAATTTTTTCTTCATTTGCATATGAAAAACTTGCAAAATAATTTGACTGAAATAGTACACAATATACCCCCCAGAGTGTAAATCTTGCTGATCCAATACATCTTATCTTCTCAGATTCAAGATCACAACTTGCAATAATTCCCCATGCTAATGTAAGAAAAGAATATATTTTATCAGATTTGATTATATTTGAAGTTAGATAAATTCCAGAAGGTTCAAATTTATAACAAGATGTTGGTGTGAATAATTCTTGTGCATTTCCATTAAACAAACATGCGGGAATGTTTATATCAATATAATTTGTACAATTGGCATTGATAGACTTAACTCTAATTGTTGTTGTACCATCTGGAATTTGATCTGTTACATAACCTGCTAGTAATTGTTCTGCAGTTATATATAAATCACCAAACGGTACACTAAATTCTGGGATAGATGCATTTGAATATAGATTAAATGGTCCAGCATCATCTCCCACTGTTGTTAATAATATTATTCCAGATACAAATATTACTGAAAATGTTGAATATTCTTCAAAAGATACACGGGGAAATGAATATTTAATAACAGCAAAAGAAGGTGAAATTACCGGAATGTATTTAATTGATAAAGAAGGGATTCTAGAAACTCGTGATGTAAACGCTCAATTTATTAATGGAAAACCGAAAGCAATTGAAGCAATTTATATTATGAAAAATCCAGAAGCGTGGAATCGGTTTATGG
>ENA-OREM01000739-OREM01000739.1-marine-metagenome-genome-assembly--contig:-NODE-739-length-19828-cov-7.700015_pt1 | contig 19828 bp, 23 predicted proteins | sample MGYA00248623_ERZ508561 | MGnify/ENA primary metagenome ERZ508561 (study PRJEB26227, sample SAMN06264494) | marine metagenome | isolation source: Columbia River Estuary | place: USA:Columbia River Estuary...
TCTTGAATTTCATCTTTAGTTACTAAATAAGGCCCTAAAGGTCCAAATGTATCACCAGATTTACCCTTTACCCACTGACCTCCTTTTTCTTTTTGCCATTCACGTTCACTGATATCGTTACAAATACAATAACCAAAAATATAATCTTGTGCATCTTTTTCTAAAACTCTTTTTGCTTTTTTTCCTATGACAAAAGCAATTTCAACTTCATGATCTAATTTTTTTGAAGTCTTAGGAATAATCACATTATCGTTTGGTCCAACTATAGAATGAACTGACTTATTAAATAGAACTGGGTTGTCAGGTGTTTTTGCTCCTGTTTCTTTTGCATGCTCAACATAATTTAAGCCAATTGCAAAAAAATTTCCTGGTTTAGAAATACAAGACCCTATTCTTTCATTTTGATTTACCTCTTCCAGGTTCTCTAAATTTATATCTTTAATTTTATCTAAAGTTTCAAAATTAATAGTTTCTGAATTTAAATCTTTAATAATCGATGATAGATTTCTATATTTTCCATTTCTATCTAGTGCTACAGGAATTTCTTGACCTGCCTTTCCAATTCTTAAAAATTTCATTTTTTATTTATTTTTTCTATTGCTTTATATAAAGAGCTATGATCTGTATTTCCCTGACCATCTGCTACTAAATCTTTATACATTTCTTTAACTAAACTAGAAATAGGCAAATGAGTTTCAGCTGCTTTTCCAGCATTAATAATGTTAGTCATATCTTTTAGTTGTGTTGTAGTTTTTCCTTTTGGGGTAAAATCTTTGTTGATCATTCTTTTTCCATGAGTTTGCAATATTTTACTATCAGCCCAACCCCCTGATAAAGCTTCAATCATTTTATTTGGGTTAGTGCCTGATTTCTCACATAATGTAACAGCTTCTGCTACAGCTCCAATGGTAACACCAACAATTATTTGATTTGCTAGTTTTGAAATTTGACCAGAGGAAACAGGTCCAACTAAAGTTGGGTTGCCTAATATTTTAAGAAGATCATAACATTGTTTAAATGTTTCTTCATCACCGCCTACCATAATAGCAAGAGAGGCTTCTTCTGCACCAATTGTTCCGCCAGATACAGGTGCATCTAAATAATTAATATTTTTTTCTTTTAAAATCTTAAAATATTTTTTTGTAATAACGGGGTTAACTGAGCTCATATCAATTACAGTCGCTCCCTCTTTAATATTAGATATAAACTCATCACTGCCCATTACCTTTTCTACTGCAGCATCATCTGTAAGCATCGTAATAATTACATCAGAATTTGTAACAACGTCTTTGATGGATGTGGATATTTCTGCTCCAAATTCTTTTAATCTATCTGCTTTATCTTGAGATCTATTATAAGCTCTTAAGTTAAAGCCTGATTTAAGAAGGTTTTTTGCCATTGGAAACCCCATAAGACCAATTCCAATAAAGCTAATATTCTGCATATGATTTATTATATCCTATAATATTTTTAAACTACACTTAATCACTTTGTAATTTTTATATTTTAAAGGATTTTGACTTAATCCCCTTAACATTTGTTTTAATTTTAAAAAAAGAGCCTGAAAGTTTATATTTCTTAATTTCATTTTTAGTCATACCCTTTAAGGCAGTTGATATATAAATTTCATTATTACTCAATCCACCAAACGTACAATTAGTAATATTTTTTGCTGGTAATTCAATTTTGTGAATTTTTTTACCTCTTGAATTATAAACAGAAATACATGCTCCACCATAATGACAAATCCAAACATTTTTTTTTGAATCAATTGTCATTCCATCGGGTGAGCCATCTATTTTTGAAAATTTTAAAAATTTTGTCTTTTTAATTATCTTGTGTTTTTTATTTATTCTAATTTTATAAATTGTTTTACTTCGACTATCAGTATGTAAGAAGTTTTCAGAGTTAATAAAAGCAGGACCATTTGTAATATAGTATTTTGTATCGACTTTATGAATATTAAGTTTTTTATCTAAGCAATATAAAGATCCATTTTTAATGTTTCTCTCAAGATTATCCATAGTACCAAACCACAATCTACCTTCAGGATCAATTTTTCCATCATTTATTCTATTTAGAGGTTTGTCTTCTTCAATTGGAATAGATCTAATAGTTTCTTTATTTTTTAGATTAACAATTCTAAGCTCTGATTGTAAACCAAGTATAAAGATATCTTTTTTAATGTGAGCTAGAAACCCAATTTCTTTATTAATCTTTATAATTCTTCTTTTATTAGTTTTAACATTTAAAGTAAAAATCTTTTTTTTCTTAATATCAACAAAGTAAATTGAATTGTGTGATGGCACCCATAAGGTGCCTTCACCTAATATTGTTTTCGAATTCCATATAACTTTGGGCTTTGAAGTTATGATATTCAAATTATTCAGCTACAACTTTTGAGTTTTGTTCACCTAAATTATCAATTGATAATCTAATTGTGTCACCTGCTTTTAAAAATACCTGTGGTTTTTTTCCCATACCTACTCCTGGAGGTGTTCCAGTCGTAATGATATCACCCGCTTGTAACGTCATGTACTTACTTAAATATGAAACAATAAAGAACACATTAAAAATCATTTTATCTGTGTTTCCAGTTTGCATTCTTTGCCCATTAACATCTAAGCTTAAATTAAGACTGTTAATGTCGGAGATTTCATTCTTGGTAACTAAATAAGGTCCAATTGGTCCATAAGTATCATGTGATTTTCCTTTAACCCATTGTCCCATTTTTTTAAGTTGCCATTCTCTTTCACTCACATCGTTTACTAAACAATATCCAAGAATGTGATTTTCAGCCTCTTTTTCACTAATATTTTTAGTGTCTTTTCCGATAATTATTCCCAATTCTACTTCCCAATCAAGCTCTTTTGAATCTTTTGAAATTTCAATATCATCGTTAGGACCATTAATTGAGCTTGTCGCTTTCATGAATACAATAGGTTCTGATGGAGCATCCATACCAGATTCTGCTGCATGGTCAGAATAATTTAAACCAATTGCTACAAACTTTCCTGGCTTATTAATACAAGCTCCTATTCTCTCAGAATTTGAAATTTCAGTTAAACTTTCTAAATCTATACTTTCTAATTTTTTAATAGTTTCAAAATTTACAGTATCTGAATTTAAATCAGTAATATGAGAACTTAAATCTCTAAATTTTCCATTTTTATCTAATGCTGCTGGTTTTTCTTTTCCTTTAACACCTACTCTTAATAGTTTCATAATTTTCCTTTTCTTAATTTATTAAATTGAAATTCCACCATCAACAGAAATTGTTGTTCCTGTAGTAAATGTTGCATCGTCTCCAGCTAAATAAACTGCTACAGCAGCTATTTCTTCTGCTGTTCCTAGTCTTCCCATTGGTTGTCTTGCTATAAAATCTTTCTTTGCTTGTACCGGGTCCGGGCTTTGATTAACTCTATCTTGCCAAGAAGGTGAAAATACTGTTCCTGGTGCAATAGAATTGCATCTAATATTTTGTTTTACAAAATCTGCAGCTATTGATTTAGTTAAGCCAATTACTGCTCCTTTTGTAGTTCCGTAAACAAATCTATTTGGAAAACCTTTAAGGCTAGAGGCGCATGACGAAACGTTAATTATACTTCCACCATTTTGCTTAACCATTAAAGGTAAAATTGCTTTACACATTTGATACATAGATTTGACATTTACATCAAAAGAAAAATCCCAATCTTTTTCTTCACATTCTAGAATAGTTCCATGATGAACAAAACCTACTGCGTTGAATAAAACATCAACTTTATCAACACTTTTCATAAATTCTGAAATAGCATTATTGTCTGTTGAATCTAAAGTTTGAACTTTAATTTTAGGATATTCTTTATTTAATTCAGCTAAAGTTTTATTATTTAAATCTGTTGCAGTTACATTTGCTCCTTCATTATGAAATGCTATAGCCGTTGCTTTACCAATTCCCTGGCCTGCAGCTGTCACAATAATATTTTTACCTTCTAGTCGATTGCTCATGTTTTTCCTTTTTTAATGTGAATGCCTGGGCATCCCTTTTGTGTTTGTTATATCTAAATATAAAGATTCAGTTTCTAGGCAAGCACCCGTTTCTAATTGACCCACCATTTTTCTGGAAATTTCCTGCCATGGTGTTTGGTTTGTTAATACTGGGATCTTGGTATTTTTTTTTCTATCTGAGATCTCAGTCTCTGATATTAACAAATCTATCCTTCTATTGTTAAGATCAATCTTAATTTTATCTCCTGTTTGAACTATCAATAAATCCCCACCAATAGCCGATTCTGGTGAAACATTCAAAATAGATGGACTTTCTGAAGTGCCACTTTGTCTGCCATCTCCTAATGTTGGAAGAGTGTTAATCCCTTTTTTCAATAATCTATCTGGTGGCTGCATATTTACAACTTCAGCAGAACCTGGATAACCTACGGGTCCACAGCCTCTAATCATCAAAATTGACTTTTCATCTATATTTAACTTTTCGTCGTTTATTCTTGAATGGTAATCCTCTGGTCCTTCAAATACTACGGCATTAGCTTCAAATACATTTTTATTTTTTGGATCTGATAAATATCTTTTTCTAAACTCATCACTAATAACTGATGTTTTCATAACAGCAGAACTAAAAAAATTACTTCTCATAACGATATAACCTGCATTTTCTACTAGTGGATTTTCAAATGATTTAATAACATCACTATCTACATCTATTTTAATCTTTAAATTTTCTTCTACAGTTTTCCCTGATACTGTAAGTACGTTTTTGTGTAATTTATTATTTTTTAATAATTCTTGCATAATTGCAGGAACCCCTCCTGCTCTATAAAATCTTTCCATCAAATGTTCGCCAGCTGGCTGACAATTTACAAGTAATGGGATATCGTGACCTATTGTTTGCCAATTTTCTATATCTAATTCTAAACCCATATGTCTTGCTATTGCTGTGAGATGTGGTGGACAATTACTTGAAGCTCCTATTGCACTTGCAACTAATATTGCATTTTCGAATGCTTCTTTAGTCATGATTTTTGAAGGTGTTAAATCTTCATGAACCATATCAACAATTCTTTTTCCTGTTTCAAATGAAATTTGTGATCTTTCCCTGTATGGAGCAGGTATAACCGCACAGCCTGTTAAAGACATTCCTAATGCTTCTGCAATAGAGTTCATAGATGAAGCTGTTCCCATTGTATTACAATGACCTATGCTTGGTGCTGATGCAGCAACCATGTCCATAAATTCATCATATGTAATTTCTCCTTTTGCGTGCAGTTTTCTCGCTTCCCAAACTACAGTTCCAGAACCTACTTTTTTTCCTTTATAACTTCCATCAAGCATCGGACCACCTGATAAAACTATTGCTGGTATATTTACAGTTGCCGCAGCCATTAATGCTGCTGGCGTAGTTTTATCACAACCAGTTGTTAAAATTACTCCATCTATAGGATAGCCAAATAAAACTTCTACTAAAGACAAGTAAGATAAGTTTCTATCCAAACCAGCTGTAGGCCTTTTACCTGTTTCTTGAATAGGATGAGTTGGGAATTCAATGGGTATTCCTCCCGCCTGTCTAATCCCATCCTTAATTCTACTACTTAATTCTTGAAAATGTCTATTACATGGTGATAGATCACTACCAGATTGAGCAATTCCGATTATAGGCTTTCCAGATTGCAATTCTTGTCTTGTCATTCCATAATTTAGATATCTTTCTAAATATAGAGCAGTAAGAGCTGGATCATTTGGATTATCAAACCACTGTTTGCTTCTTAATTCTTTTTTTTTCATTTTTGTGAATTTTATTATAACCAACCTTTATCGACTACATAATCTTGATTAGTACATCCAGATGAAGCATCAGAACCAAAAAATAGAACTGTTTTAGCTATATCTGAGGGCATTAACTTATGTTTTAAACACTGTTTTTTTAACATATCTGCCTCAGACTCAGGTGTTAACCATTTCTCAACTTGTCTCTCTGTCATCACCCAACCAGGAACTACTGAATTTACTCTTATATCAAACTCACCAAGGTCTCTTGCAAAAGATCTCGTTAAACCCACAACGCCAGATTTAGCAGCAGTATAAGCAGCCATTCCACCTTGTCCAATCATCCATGAAACAGACCCAATATTTATAATGGAGCCACTTTTATTTGCTATCATTGCTTTTTTAACTGACTGAACTGTAAAAAAATAATGTCTTAAATTAATATTCATTCTTTCGTTCCAAAATTCCTCAGTTACTTCATCGATAGAATGTCTCTCATCATTTGCTGCATTATTTACCAAAACATCGATTGCTCCATTATTATCAATAATTTTTGATATAGTATTTTGTAAATCTTTTATATTTAATAGGTCACACTTTATAAAAGTAGGAACAGAAAAATTTTTATTTTTACATTCTAAAACTAATTTATTTGATGCTTTCTCATTTATATCTATAAAATATACTTCTGAACCTTGTTCACAGAAATGCTCTACGATAGAGGCACCAATACCAGAACCGCCTCCAGTTACAAAAACTCTTTTATTTTTTAAATCTTCATAAATAGCTGTCATTTAAATCCTCTTTTTTGAATCTTTATCAAATAAAGAAATTTGAGATGTATCAATATTTAATTTTAATTCTTTATTTATTTCTATATCAAATGTAGATGCAAACTTACCAAGAACTTGTTGTCCAAGATAATCAAACGTTACTATTTGCTCATGACCTGTGTATTCTAAAAGCTCCGACTTTAAATCAATTTCAAAACAATCAGGATTAATTTTATCAAAGTAAATGTGTTCTGGTCTAATTCCTAAATAAGTAGTTAGTTCAGTGTTTTCAAATTTATTTTTAAAAGAGTAGTTCCCAACTGGTATTTTAATACTATCATTTGAACCATTGGGCATAAAAATAATATTATTATCATGTTTCTTTAATTTACCTTCAATCAAATTCATTGATGGAGATCCAATAAAATCTGCAACAAAGACACTTTCAGGTTTATTGTAAATATTTTTAGGTGTATCACATTGTTGAATTAATCCATGATCCATAATTGCAATATTTGTACCTAAGCTCATAGCTTCCGTTTGATCATGTGTAACATAAACTATTGTAGTTCCAAGTTTTTGATGTAGTTTTTTTATTTCTCTTCTCATTTCAACTCTTAATTTTGCATCAAGATTTGATAACGGTTCATCAAATAGAAAAATTTTGGGGTCTCTTACTAACGCTCTACCCATTGCAACCCGTTGACGTTGACCACCAGATAATTGAGATGGTTTTCTGTCTAACAGTTGTGTTATTTGTAATAAATTAGAAACATCATTTAATGCTTTTTCTATTTTTTCTTTTGGAGTTTTTCTTTGTTCCAGTCCAAAGGTAACGTTTTTTCTAACAGTCATTGCTGGATAAAGAGCATAAGACTGGAACACTAAAGCAATATCTCTATCACTTGGCTCCATATTATTTACATTATGATCGTCTATCAAAATATCCCCGCTATTGGATGTTTCTAGACCTGCAATTGTATTTAACAATGTAGATTTTCCACACCCAGATGGTCCTAAAAGTACAAGAAATTCACCGTGTTTAATATCTAGATTAATTCCTTTTAAAACTTCAGTTTTTCCAAAGTTTTTATTGATGTCATTAATTTTTAAAGTTGCCATATTATCCTTTCACTGATCCTGCTGTTAGTCCTTTAATAAAATAATTTCCAGCAAGAATATAAACTATTAATGTTGGAACACCTGTAATAATTGCTGCTGCCATATCTACGTTATATCTTTTGACAGCTGTACTTGTTAATACCAAATTATTAAGGGCTACTTGAATTGGTGCTGCTTCCCCAAATGAAAAAGTAGCTCCAAATAAAAAATCATTCCATACTTGTGTGAATTGCCAAATGACAGTTACAACTAGTATAGGAATAGAAATTGGTAGGATAATTTTAAAAAATATTTTAAAGAATCCTGCTCCATCAATTCTTGCAGCTCTTACCATTTCATCTGAAATAGATACATAATAATTTCTGCAGAATAATGTTGTAAAACAAACTCCATATACTACATGAACTAATATTAGCCCACTTATTGAATTTGACATTCCTAGGACACCTAGAGTTCTAGCCATTGGTAATAATATTGCTTGATAGGGTATAAAAGTTCCAAATAAAAATAATAGAAATATATATGAATCTCCTTTAAATCTCCATTTTGTTAAAGCGTAACCGTTAATAGCTCCAAGTAAAGTTGATATTATAACTGCTGGGACTACTAACTTAATAGAATTCCAAAAATAAGGTTTAAGAACAACATCACCTCCTGTAAATCCAGCTCCATCCCAGGCCTGTTTCCAAGCATCAAACTTAATAGATTCTGGTAAAGAAAATAAATTACCCTGTCTAATTTCTGGCATAGTTTTAAATGATGTTACAATCATTACATATAGTGGAGTTAAATAATAAAATACAAAAATTCCTAATATAAAATATAAAATCCATCTATAGATAATATTTTTTCTTTTAGAATTTGCTTCTAATCTATTAAGATTTAATTTTTCTTTATCTTGCATTTTCCCTCTTTAATTCTGAATACAAATACGGCACAACAATTGCAGATACTGTTAAAAACATCATTATCGCACTTGCAGATGCTAGTCCCACTTCACTTCTATGAAAAGCCATAGCAGTCATAAACACTGCGGGCATATCTGATGAAATTCCTGGCCCACCTGAGGTTAGTGCTATAATTAAATCATAACTCTTGATTGATAAATGAACCAAAATTACTATTGCACTCATAAAAACTGGTCTCATCATTGGAAGAATAATTTTACTATAAATTGAAAAAATTCCTGCACCATCTATTTTTGCAGCTTTAATAATTTCATCATCAACCGATCTCAGGCCTGCTAAAAAAATTGCCATAATAAATCCGGAAGATTGCCATACACCGGCTATTACTATCGTGTAGATTGACATTTCTGGTGTTACTAACCAATCAAATTTAAAGGTTTCAAAACCCATATCATTAACAAACTTTTCAATGCCTAGTGTTGGATTTAGAACCCATTTCCAAGCTGTTCCTGTCACTATGAACGATAAAGCCATAGGGTATAAATAAATTGTTCTTAAAAAACCTTCTGCTCTAATCTTTTGGTCCAGTAATATTGAAAGAAGAATTCCAATAGCAATACATAAGATTATAAATAACACTGTAAATATTAGTAAATTTTCAACTGCTACATGCCATCTTGGCATATTCCATAATCTAATATACTGATCTATCCCCCAAATTTCGTACCTTGGTAGCATCTTAGATTTTGTAAAAGAAATATAAATCGTCCAAAAAATAAAACCATACACAAACCAAGATAAAATTCCAAGTGATGGTACTAGAACTAATTTAGGTAAATTTTTTTTTAACCAAAACATATTTTTAATTAGATCTGCGCTATCATTTTTATGAAAGCGCAGATTTTAACGTACTTTTTTTTATTATAGCGAAGCCTTAACTGCTGCAGCTAGTTTTTTAGCAGCATCAGATGAAGACATATTTGAATTGAAATGCTCAGTAACTACATCTTGAATAGCACCTTTTTGTGCAAGTCTTAATGCCATACCGTGAGCAAAACTTGGTAGTAATCCACCCTTAGAACCAGCAGTTTTTAAGTCTGCGTTTGATTTTTTAGCACACATATCAAACTCATCCATAGAAACATCTAATCTTGCAGGTATCGAACCTTTATAGATGTTGAAAACTTTTTGGAAGTTTTTTCCCATCATTAAGCTAGCAAGTAGTTTTTGACCTTCAACTTTATCTTTACCTTTAACTTTGTAGAAAATAAATGAGTCTACATTGTAAAGATATCCATTGTTAGATGGAGTTGGCGCACAGATATAATCTTTTCCTGGTGCCATGTTGTTAGCAGCAAATTCACCTTTTGCCCAATCACCCATGATTTGAAAAGCAGCTTTGCCTTCCATTACCATACCAGTAGCAACGTTCCAGTCTCTACCTGGAGAACCAGCATCAGTGTAACCTTTAAGTTTTCTCATTTGATCAAACACTTTAGTCATAGTTGATCCACCTAACGTAGCAGCATCTAAATCTACAAAAGCTTTTCTGTAGAAATCATTACCACCGACACCAAGAGCTACAGCTTCAAATACTGTTGCATCTTGCCAAGGTTGACTACCATGAGCTAAAGGAATAATTCCATTTGCTTGTAGTTTATCCGCAGCAGCATTAAACTCTGCCCAAGTAGAAGGCATTTTAATACCATTAGAATCTAGAACTTTTTTATTAGCCCAGATCCAGTCAATTCTGTGAATGTTTACAGGTGCAGCACAATACGCTTTACCATCATCACATTTCATATGACTAGCAACTTGCTTACTTAAAAGATTGTCCCAACCCTCTTTTTTTGCAACAGCATCAATGTTGTAAGGTGCAACTACACCCTCTTCATCGTACTCTTGAATTGTAGGACCTTTAATTTGAGCTGCTGCTGGTGCATCGTTAGCAACTATTCTAGCTTTTAGTGTTTGCATTGCTGCATCTCCACCACCACCAGAAACAGGCATGTCTAACCAAACTCCATTTTGTGCAGCAAACTCATCTTGTAATACTTTTAAAGCTTTTGCTTCACCACCACCTGTCCACCAGTGCAATACCTCAGCCTTAGGTGCTGCAAATGAAACACTTGGAGTAAGAGCTAGAGCTATTAAAGCAACTATCAGTTTCTTCATTTTCATTTTATTTTCCTCTTTTTAGTTAATATAATTAATCGATTAATTAATTTAAAAAATTAACTTATTAAAAAAACAAAAAAACCTAAACAAAAAACTTTTTCTACAACCTAAGATTGATTTAATTATTTTTAAATTAAACTATGTTTTATTTGAATAAAAAATTTTATAAAAAAAATTTTTTCACTTTTTAATAGATATAAAATTTAATAGCTTGATTTTCTACCTAATCTTGCCGCACCCCTAACTCCACTGGCATCTCCATATTTGGGTTTTAAGAAAACACCTTCATATTCTTTGCCTATAACATATTTTTTAGTTAAGTTTTCTATCTCATCAAAAAAATCTATTTCATTTGTAACACCACCACCAAATATAAAAACATCTGGGTCAAGAATATTAACTATAGTAGCTAAAGACATTGCAAGATTAGTCTTAAATTCCTCTATCATTTTTTCTGCATCTAATTCATGTCTTCTATAGAGTTCAAATATTTCATTAGCTTTCAAATTTTTTTTATACTTTTTATTAAATCTTTTAGCCAACCCTAATCCTGATACAAAACTTTCAACCTCTGCATCTCTTAGATTTAATGTCTTAAGCTCCTCTTTTTGGGCAGCCATAAATGGTAGCTGATTGTGACCCCATTCCCCAGCAACACCATTAGGTCCTGAAACAATCTGTTTATCTATAACCAATCCACCTCCCGCACCAGATCCAAGAATAATTCCATATACAATTTTATAATGTTTGCCAGCACCATCTATTGCTTCAGATAATGCAAAACAATTTCCATCATTTTCACAAAAAACTTCTCTATTTAGAGCTTCACGAAGACTTTTTTGAAAAGGTTGTTTTTCAATCCAAACACAGTTAGGCGCATTTTTAACTAGTCCTGTTTGTGGAGAATGAACGCCTGGATGACATACACCAACTGGTAATGTTTTATTATGTTTTTTTTCTAGCTCAACTACAACATCTTTTATGGTTTGAACTATTGAAAGGTAATCTTTTGGACAGTCTCTTCTACTTCTGTCAACTTCTTCACCGTTATCTTTTAAAATGACACTTTCTATTTTTGTGGCACCAACGTCAAATCCAATTTGCATAACTTAATAAGTTGCTCTTCCACCACTTAAATCAAAAACTGCAGCAGTTGAAAAAGAATTCTCTTCTGCAGCTAACCAAGTAACTAATGACGCTAACTCATCAACTTTAGCAAATCTATTTCTTGGAATTTTAGATAACATATAATTTATATGCTCTTCAGTCATTTGATCGAAAATTCTAGTCTTAGCTGCTGCTGGCGTTACAGCATTAACGGCAATATTTTTATCAGCTAATTCTTTACCTAACGATTTTGTAAGTCCTATAACACCCGCTTTTGCGGTGCTATATGCACTAGCATTCGGATTACCCTCTTTTCCTGCAATAGATGCAATATTTACTATTCTTCCATAATTATTCTTAATCATGTGAGGTGCTATTGCTTTACAGCAATAAAAGACTGAATTTAAATCTAAGTTCATTACTTTTAACCATTCATCATTTGGATAATTCCAAACTTGTGTATTTTTACCGGCCATACCCGCATTATTTACAAAAATATCTACATTTTTTTCTTTAGTACTTAGTTCAATATTTTTTGTTATGTCACCGAAGTTAGTGACATCAACTATTTGATGGCTACATTTTTCAGATGAAAGCTCTTTTAATGCTTCATCAACAGCTTTTTGATCAATATCCCAAATTATAACTTCAGCACCAGATTCTAAAAATCTTTTTGTAATTGCAAAACCAAAACCTTGTGCGCCACCTGTTACTATTGCTCTTCTACCCTTTAAATTATAATTATTCATAAATAAAACTTTTAATTTAGGATTTATTTAATTCAACCTTATTTACTAGCCCTTAATACCCATATGAGTATATTTAACATTTAGATAATCTTTAATTGCGTTAGAGCCACCTTCTCTACCATAGCCAGTTTGTTTTATTCCACCAAATGGAGCTTCTGCAACTGCTACAACACCAGTATTTACACAGGCAATACCTGCTTCCATTAATTCAGATGCTCTATGAGCTTTATCCATTGAATTGGTGCAAATATAACTACAAAGACCTAAATCATTATCATTTGCTCTTTCAATAACTTCATCAAAAGATTTAAATGACAGCATTGGAACTAATGGCCCAAATGGTTCTTGTTTCATGATCGTAAAATCATCTTTAACATCATCAAAAACAGTTGGTTCATAATAAAAACCTTTGTTAAACCCTGCAGGTCTCTTACCTCCCAATAAAACTTTAGCTCCTTCTTGTTTCGTTTTTTCAACTAGCTCTTCAACTTCATTTAGTCTTTTTTGCGTTGTTAACGGTCCTAGTTGTGTATCTGGATCCATACCATTACCAATCTTAAGTTTTTTAGTTTTTTCAATAAATAAACCAACGAACTCATCTTTTTTACTTTCCTGAATGTAAAATCTATTAGGTGAAATACAAACTTGACCATTATTTCTAAATTTAGCAGCAATAGCTATGTCCGTTGCTTTATTTAAATCAGCATCATCAAATACAATGAAAGGAGAATGACCACTTAACTCCATTGTTACTCTTTGTAATTTATCTGCAGCTTGTTTTAAAATTATTTTACCAACTCTAGTTGAGCCTGTAACTGAGATTTTTTTAATAATATCAGATGAAATTAATTGTGACGCAATTGCAGGTGGATCACCTGACAAAAGATTAACTACACCAGCGGGTATTCCGCATTCCCTACAAATATCGACTAATTCCATAACCACACCTGGTGTAATTGTGTCTGGCTTGATAATTACTGAACAGCCCGCAGCTAATGCTGTAGAAATTTTTCTAGCAGCTAATACAAGTGGAAAATTCCAAGGTGACAAAGCAGCCACTACTCCAATCGGTTGATAATAAACATGCACTCTCGTGTCTTCAAATCTACTTTCTACAATTTGTCCATAAATTCTTTTTGTCTCTTCAGCATTCCATTCAAAAATATCTGCAGCACCATTCGTTTCACCAACACCTTCTGCTAAAGGTTTTCCATTTTCTAAAGTCATCCATTTAGCAAGTACATCTTTTTTTTCTCTTACCATGTCAGCAATTTTTCTAAGCGTATAAGCTCTTTGCCATGGTGGAGTTTTTCTCCAAATAGCTAATCCCTTTTCTGCAGATTTTAATGCTCTATCCACATCAACAGGTGTTGCTTTTGAAGCGTGGCCTAAAACTTCTTCTGTTGCAGGATTGATAACTTTATAAGTTTCCTTGTTAGAAGAGGGCGACCAATTGCCATCGATAAATTGTCCAAATTTTTCGTACATAATTTGCTAAACCTTGAGTTGATTTTTAAAAAATAAATTTTTAAATTTTTAACAAATATGATTAGATCTTACAAATTAATAAAGGAGAAAGTTATGAAAAAATATATTGTAATGGGTAATTATACAGCAAAGGCCTTCCAAGGTTTTATGAAGGACCCTAAGCAAGATAGATCAACTGCGGTAAAAGCATTAACTGAAGCAGTAGGAGGGAAATTTGAATCTTTTTATATTACGAGAGGTCCTTATGATTTCGTTGCTGTCACTTCAGGAGATATGCCTTATGAAAATTTTGCTGGTATAAAATTAGCTGTGGAAGCAAGCGGAACAGTAGAGAATATGGTTATTCTTGAAGAGATGAATATGAATAAAGCTGCCGAGATTGCCGCTAAAGCTATGGCTGGCTACAAACCTGCTGGTTAATTATTTATGTTAACTTCCAGTGTAAAAAGCTGGAAGTTAGCTAGTTTCAAATAAAGTTGGAAACATTTTTCCAGATAAATCATCACCATTTTTATAACCATTATCTTCCATAATAACTCTTTCTTCTCTGGCCCAATCTCCTCTATAAATAATTCTAGAATTTTCTTTTGCCATTCTTAGTGTGTATCTATGAATATCTTTTTTGGGTGTGACAGTATTTAATCCTCCATGTAGTGTTCTAATATCAAAATAAATACAGTCACCAACTTCCAGATCCCATTGTAGAAATTCATAATTATCTTTATTTTCTAATATGTTAGGAGTTAATTCATATTTTTTTCCATTAACAATCCCTGGTTCACCATCAACTTCATGGCCGTCATTAAACCGCGTTCTTAGGAATAATTTATCCCACAAATGAGAACCTTTAACCCATGCTATACCATCCTCTTTTTTTATTGGTTCAAGTGGTATCCACAAAACACACATAGATCCTTCAAAATCAAAATATGATATATCGTGATGAAAAGGGGGTAATGATTTTGACCCTGCTTCTCTAAAAAACCAATTATCCATTACTAAATTAATTTTTTTTGCTTCCAAAAGTTCTGCTGCAATTTTTGCAGTAGGAGATTTAAACACAAAATCTCTAAATTCTTCATGCAAATCCCAAGTCCAAAAATCCTCATAATATCCAGGTTGATTTTGATCTTTAGTATGATTTACAAATCGCGGACTAGGGTTTTCTTTGGCTTTATTAATCCCTGTTTTTAACCTGTCAATCCATGCGTTATCAAATTTACCCTTGATTAAGACAGCTCCGTCTTTTTTAAATAGATCCAGTTCTGATTTGGTAATAATTTTGCTCATATATTATTATTATAATATAATGTAATAAATATAAGATGAAATTACTAAGTGATACTTTTGGAAGAAAATTTCCCTACATAAGACTATCGATCACAGACGTCTGTAATTATAAGTGCTCCTACTGTTTACCACAAGGTTACAAAAAAACACCTGGAGACACGAGAAGTTTTATGTCTGCAGAAGAAATTTCAAGATTGACAAAAGCATTATCTGAATTAGGTGTTTGTAAAATTAGATTAACTGGTGGAGAGCCAACAGTTAGAAAAGACTTTTTTGATATCTTAAAAGATATGAAGCAAAATTCCAATATACCCAAAGTAACAATGACAACTAATGGTTATCGTTTGGACAAAATTGCAGAACAATTATTTGAAGCTGGTTTAGATGGAATAAATATTAGTATTGACAGTTTAAATAGAGAAACTTTTAAAAAACTAACAGGACATGACAGGCTTAATGAAATTTTAGAAGGCATAAAGATTTTACAAAAACTAGATTTTAAAAATATAAAAGTTAATGCCGTTTTACTCAAAGGTATTAATGATACCTATGAAGAATTTGAAAAATTTGGAAACTTTATAAAAAAAAACAAAATTGACTTTAGATTTATAGAATTGATGCAAACTGGTGATAATTTAGATTATTTCAAGAAAAACCATGTTTCTTCAAAAATATTCAAAGACTATTTAGAAAAAAATAACTGGATATCTCAAACATTTGGTAAAGATGCTGGTCCTTCATTAAACTTTATACATCCTGAATATGAGGGTAAATTTGGATTAATTGCTCCTTATACTAAAGATTTTTGCCAAACTTGTAATAGATTAAGAGTTACCTCTAGAGGAGATCTAAGATTATGTTTATTTGGGAATACTGGAATTAGCATCAGACATCTATTACAAGATGATACTCAAAAAGATGAGCTTGTTGATCTTATCATAAAACAATTGCATCTTAAAAAAGAGTCACATTATTTAGAACTTGGAGATACTGGAATTACTCCAAATTTATCTAGTACTGGAGGATAAATGGCAAACTTAAAAGTGATAAACGAAGAAAAATTAAAAGACTGGGCTAAAGAAATTTTTAAAAAAAATTCTTTTAACATGATTGATGTTTCATCAAAAAAAGAAACATTTAGAAGAGCGTTAGCTTCTGGGAGAATTTATGTAGGAAAAGAAGTTTTTAATCTAATTAGAAATAAAGAAATGCCTAAAGGTGATCCGATCACTTTAGCTGAAGTTTCAGCAATTTTAGGTGTTAAAAAAACTAGTGAATTAATTCCATTATGTCACCCACTTCCAATAGATCATACTGCAACAAAAATTATCATGCATGAAGATGATAGCTCTTTAGAGGTTTTTTGTGTTGTGTCAGCTGTTGCAAAAACTGGTGTTGAAATGGAAGCTATTATGGGAGTTAATGCTGCATTAATTACAATCTATGATCTTAGTAAAATTGTAAACCCACATCTTAGAATTGATAATGTGAAATTATTAATTAAAGAAGGTGGAAAAAGTGGTCTATGGATCAATCCTGATGGACTACCAGAGTTTTTAAAAGATATTTTTTAAACATGAAAATTAAACTTGAGTTATTTGGAGCAAGTAGAGATTTTAGCAATAAAGATTACTTAGAATTTAATATTAAAGAAAAAATTGAAATCAAAGATTTAAGAAGAGAAATCATCAATTACTTGGATATTAATTTTAAAGGTAATGAAGATTTTATAAAAATAGTTAAAAGCTCTGCTTTTTGCTCTGAAGATAATAATATTGTTAATGATAATTTTAAAATTACAAAAGATCAAAAAATTGGGATTATACCTCCAATAGGTGGTGGCTGATGTTACATGCAAAAATTATAGATATTGAAAAAAATAAAATAAAAACTTCTGATGCAGAAGCATTTATAAAATCCTCCTCATATGGTGCATCAATTATTTTTAATGGCACAGTCAGAAACATTAATGAAAATAAAGAAGTTATTGGTATAACTTATGATAGTCATGACGAACTAGTATTAAAAAGTTTTGAGGAGATTTATAAAGAAACAACTGAAAAACTTAAAATTATAGATAAAGCAGTCTTTATAGAGCATATAAAGGGCTATGTGGGGCTTGGAGAAACTAGTATAATTATCGCAGTTGCCTGCAAACATAGAGATGAAGCTTACGTATTATCTAGGTATATAATTGAAGAAATCAAAAAAAGATCACCTATTTGGAAAAAAGAACATTATAAAAATGATGAAAGTGAATGGTTAAAAGGTAATCCTATTAAAAATGAAAAAATATAAACATTCAGAAATTACACCAGAATTAATTTACAATAAAAGAAGAAAATTTATTAAATCAATTGGGCTTGGTGTTGGTTCAATATCTTTGAGCAGTATACCATTCTTAAACAATGCTTATTCACAAAATAAAACTAAGCTAACATCATATGAGGATATCACTACTTATAATAACTATTATGAGTTTGGAACTGCTAAAGGCGATCCTTATAAAAATGCTCAAAATTTTAAAACGGAACCTTGGAACATTAGTATTGAAGGTGAAGTCGAAAATCCAATAAAATTATCAGTCTGATTGTAAAATATAATAAGGATGAATCCCCGAATTAATTGAATAATTCAAAATTCTCAGACGTTAATGTCTATATTTTTCTTTGGACTTCTTTTCAAAGCCAAAGTTTTTTTTACTCTGATTTTAGAGTACTTATAATGGTAGCATTTTGCGCATATTCCTAATGCATATAACTTCCTATCAGTATGTTCACATTTCCAGGCCATTCGAAAACTACCTTTCAAATGATAGCAATTATTGCACATATTCTAATAAATAAAATATATTGACGATAAATAATAAATATGATAAAAAGGTTTCTATAACCTTGAACAGTATTGGGAGTATGCATGTATTCGATACTATACACATAGTGTAAGAAAATAAGGAGCGATAAATGGCTACAGCACTACAACTTAGGAGAGGTACTACCGCACAGAATAATGCATTTACAGGTGCTGCTGGCGAACTCTCATACGATACACAAACCGAAGCATTGATAGTACATGATGGATCTACTGCAGGTGGATTCGAAATTATGCCTTCAGGATCAATTATAGCTTTTGGTGGAGCAGCTGCCCCTGATGCTGGCTGGTTACTCTGTGCAGGTGCAGATGTAAATAGAACAACATATGCACGATTATTTGCAGCTATAGGTACTGCTTATGGTACAGGCGATGGTTCAAGTACTTTTGGTCTTCCAGATCTTAGAGATAGAGTATTACTTGGTAAAGGTACTAACAACTCTACTCTCGGTACAGAGACAGGTTCAGCAGCTGCTTCGAGTGTTATTACTAACGCTACTGGAGTTACTTCTACAGGTACTACAGGTTCTACAACTAACTCATTAAGTCTTACCTCTGGAACTTTTGCTACATCAGCAAAAGATTCTGCAACAGGTTCTGCAACAACTAATGTAACTAACACTGCTCATACGCATAGTATACCAGCATTAACTGTTCCTGCTTTGGCAACAACCTTGCCAAGTAGTGTCGTTAACTTTATAATTAAAATATAAATAGTTAACGGAGGGAAAAATGTTAACATATAAAGTTAAATATAGATTACCAGGTCAGTTATTCTATAAAACAATTAAAAATGTTGTAGAAGATGATGTATTTGCAGAAGGAAGAATGAGATTTTTTACTACTATAAATGATGAACGAATAGAAGTTCCTACTACCGCAGAGTTTTGTTACGGAAAAGATAGACTAACACTAATAAATTATAATATAAAGCAACAAAATAAATAAAGAGTATAGCAATACTATGCGGAGTAATTATGGCAGACAATATAAGAGAGTTAGATCAAGTGCAAGCAGAACTAGACATTTTACATGAACGTTCTCAGACTAATAAAGCGAATATTTCTTCGCATGAAGCAGTGTGCGAAGTTAGACATAAGATTATTATGGAAAACATGGATGCTATATCTAAAGAACTAAAAGTTATTCATGGAAAATTGAATGACGTAAGTGAGCTTGCTACTAAAGGTAAGACTTCATTACACACACTACTATGGGCTGGCGGCGTTGTAGCAGGATTAGTAACTCTGTTTTCTGTACTATATAATATGTTACCTAAATGAACGATAAATTTTTTAAGATTAACGTAGATAAGTTATGCAGTAGACTTCCTCAGTCTGTAGTTTTTAATGAATCTCAAAAAGCTATGCTACAAGGTTTAGAAGAAAATAGATTTTTTGTACATGTAGCTGCTCGTCGTACTGGTAAATCTTATTCAGCTGCTATTATTGCTTTTGCTAAACTACTAGAGCCTGGTCAACAAGTTATGGTTGTTGCTCCTAATTTTTCTCTATCCTCTATTATTTGGGACTATGTTACTGATTTAATTAAAAATATGGAACTTGAAGTAGATAAGTTTAAT
>ENA-OREM01000744-OREM01000744.1-marine-metagenome-genome-assembly--contig:-NODE-744-length-19654-cov-2.174593_pt1 | contig 19654 bp, 15 predicted proteins | sample MGYA00248623_ERZ508561 | MGnify/ENA primary metagenome ERZ508561 (study PRJEB26227, sample SAMN06264494) | marine metagenome | isolation source: Columbia River Estuary | place: USA:Columbia River Estuary...
CACCCATTCGCGGTAGGTTCTAGAGTTAGACTTGCACAAAGTGCTACCAATTTCATGGAAGGTGAAGTTTATTACGTTCCAGCTGCAAGTGCTATCGCAGTTGCAGTCGATCTAACAAGCGGTTCAGGTACTTACGCTGCATGGCAAGTTAGTCTAGCTGGTATGCCAGGTGTTGATGGTACTAACGGTGCTAAAGGTGCTACAGGTGCTCAAGGTGCTCAAGGTGCTGGTGCTGCTGCAACATTGACCAATAACATCAACAACTACGTTGTAACAGCAACTGGCGGTGCTACACCATTCAACGGTGAATCAGGTCTACAATACGACGGCGCGGTATTCTCAGTTAAGTCTACTGTATTCCGTACAGGTACTGGTAGTGCCCTTGGTTATCCAGCATACGCTAACGTAATTAGTGTAGGTAGTGGTGTTCTGATCAGCGACGGAGATATGGATGGTCCAGTGCCAATGATGTATGATGCTCTTGGTGGAGGCTTTGGTTACCAAAGTTCATCACTACGATTCAAGACTGATGTTGAAACTCTAACATTTGACGCTGAGGAATTCCTAAGCCTGAATGCTAGAGAGTTCACATGGAAAGAATCTGGTAAGAAAGACCTAGGTTTCATTGCAGAAGAAGTTGCTGCATTTGACGAGAGACTAGCAGTTTCTGACGGTCAAGGTGGCTTCATCTCGATGCATTACGACAAAATGACGGTTTACTTATTCGAAATCGTTAAGGACCTACACTCTAGAGTGAAGGATCTAGAAAATAGAATAAATAAACTTTAAATAAGCTGAAAGCGGACCCGGTCTTCGGACCGGGTCCTTTTCTTAAAAAAACAAGATAAGAAAATGTCTAGAATTAGTCTTAAAGACTTAGCAACGTTTAGATCTACATTCGTTCTAAAGGATTCCGATGCAGAATTACTAAAAGCTAAGTTCATTGACACTACAAGAACAACTGCAGGTAAAACTGCAAATGCTTACGGTGCTGATGAATCTTACACCAAGCTTTTTGCAATGGGTCCAATCGTTGATGAACTTACACGTGGTGTTAAGGCACTTGAGAATGAGATGACTCACCTCCACGAGTATATTACTGGTCAGCTTGGTCGTGATGCAGATAAAACCCTTCTTCCTCCAAACGTAGCATTTACGGATGCTCTTGGAAATGAATACAATCTAATTACATTCGACGAAGCCACCAAAACATCACAGATCAATGTAGATGAACTTTTTGTTGGTCCAAACTCACTATATGTTAATGGTAAGAAAGTCATCGAGGATAACTCCGACACTATTAACATTTCAACCGATCCAGGTCAAAACCTTGTTATTAAAACTCTTAACAACGGTATTCTACAATTCTCTGCTCAAGAGGGTGGTATGAATTTTAATTCGACTGGCGGTGTTACATTTAACTCAGACATCACTATTAACTCGGCTAAATCGATCTCTGGTTCTAATGCAACCACAGGTCTACAACTTGGTAAAACTCAAGTTAATGGTCAGCTAACAGTTGATGGTAATATCATTCTTCCGGGTACAGCAAAAATTGCTTTTGCAGGTGACGCGGCAAACTTCTTGCGTTGCCCTTGGGAACTGCAGGGGCTGGCGGACTTAACCACTCGCCCAAGCCTTCCTCTACGGCACTGAAAGCCATTTTGGCCAGCACCCGCTGGCAATGCTGACGAATCTCGGGCGATGTTTCGCCAAGCCCTGATGGATTTTGTTCAGTGGCCCAAACAGGCACATTGAGCAGCTTGGCGGTCCGAGCCAGCGTTTCAGCGCGCTGCCAGACTGCTTGTGCGTCCTTCATGGCAGGCATTAACTTCAGCTGGTAGTCAACCAGAACCAATTGAGATGATTCAACTTCAAGCAGCATATTCAGGCCTCGGTGCAAATTAATCAAAAACTCAGTTAGCCCAACCCAAATTGGGGGGTGTCAACCCATTGAAGATGGCATTAAACTGATCAGCTATGCGCTTGATTCTATGTGGACTGGTATTTCTGACAACGGCGGCCTTGGCGGTTCCCGTTGAGGACGACCTTGACCGCCTGATCAAGGAGCGAGGATTGGTCACCCAAATGACCGATCAACTCACGCAGCAAATTAGCAATCAGTTCGGCGGGCCCTTGCAGTCTGCGCGCAACGCCTTTGGCGGCAAAGCCTCAGAACTGGTCATGCAAGCCATGGGGCTTTTGGGTGTGCCCTACAAAAGGGGCGGTACCAGCGAAGAAAAAGGCTTTGATTGCAGCGGCTTTGTGCGCTACATGTATGAAAAGTCTGTGGGCTTAGTTCTGCCCCGAAGAGCAGAAGAACAGGCCAAAGTCACAGAAGAAATCAGCCGCAGTGAACTCAAACCTGGCGATTTGGTTTTTTTCAACACCCTGAAACGAACCTTCAGCCATGTTGGTATTTATGTGGGTGACGGTAAATTCATTCACGCGCCCAGACCTGGCAAAGCCGTGCGGGTGGATGACATGCGCGAGGCCTATTGGCAACAGAGGTTCAATGGTGCTCGAAGGGTTCAAGTCGACAAACTACAAAATGAGCCCGTCAAAAATTAGAATTACTGCGCGCATGAAAAAACCGCCCACAGGCGGTTTTTTGTTTGGCGCTTGAAAGATTATTTCTTTGAAGGCGGCAGATCTGTACAGCTGCCATGCGCCACCTCTGCTGCCATGCCAATGCTTTCGCCCAAAGTGGGATGGGGGTGGATGGTTTTGCCAATGTCGATGGCATCTGCGCCCATCTCGATGGCCAAGGCCACTTCGCCAATCATGTCACCTGCATGCGTGCCCACCATGCCGCCGCCCAAGATCTTGCCGTGGCCATGGGCCTCGGGTGAATCATCGAACAACAACTTGGTCACGCCTTCGTCACGGCCATTGGCGATGGCGCGGCCTGAAGCCGTCCACGGAAACAGGCCCTTCTTGACTTTGATGCCTTGCGCCTTGGCTTGATCTTCTGTCAGGCCCACCCATGCCACTTCGGGATCGGTGTAAGCCACACTTGGAATGACGCGCGCATTGAAGGCACTGGCTGCCAACTCTTTGTTGCCTTGAATTTCACCGGCAATCACTTCTGCTGCGACATGGGCTTCATGCACAGCTTTGTGCGCCAACATGGGTTGACCCACAATGTCACCAATGGCAAAGATGTGTGGCACGTTGGTGCGCATTTGAATGTCAACAGGAATGAAACCACGGTCTGTCACGCTCACACCCGCTTTTTCTGCCGCAATTTTCTTGCCGTTGGGTGTGCGACCCACAGCCTGCAAGACCATGTCATAGACTTGCGGCGCAGGGGCTGCAACGCCCTCCTCTGCAGATTCAAACGTCACCTCAATACCAGCCTTGGTGGCCTTGGCGCCAACGGTTTTGGTTTTGAGCATGATGTTGTCAAAACGAGGGGCGTTCATTTTTTGCCAAACTTTGACCAGATCGCGATCGGCGCCTTGCATCAAGCCGTCCATCATTTCAACCACATCAAGGCGCGCGCCCAGCGTGCTGTAAACGGTGCCCATTTCTAAACCGATGATGCCGCCGCCCAAAATGAGCATTCGCTTAGGCACCTCTTTCAAAGCCAATGCACCGGTGCTGTCAACCACGCGCGGGTCCTTGGGCATGAAGGGCAAACGCACGGCTTGGCTTCCTGCGGCAATGATGCAGTTTTTGAAAGCCAGAACTTTCTTCACGCCAGTTTTTTCCTGACCCGTGCCCGTGGTTTCTTCTACCACCACGTGGTTGGCGCTGAGGAATTCACCCACACCGCGAACCGTGGTGACCTTGCGCATTTTGGCCATGGCTGCCAAACCCCCTGTGAGTTTGCCAATGACTTTTTCTTTGTGAGTTCTTAATTTTCCAATGTCCAATTTAGGGGTGCCAAAGTCGACACCCAAATCGGCCATGTGACTGACTTCGTCCATGACCGCGGCAACGTGCAACAAAGCTTTGGAAGGAATGCAACCCACGTTCAAACACACGCCACCCAAGGTGGCATAGCGCTCAACGATCACAACCTTAAGGCCCAGATCAGCGGCACGGAAAGCGGCGGAGTAACCACCAGGGCCAGCGCCCAAAACCAGCAAATCACATTCAATGTCGACTGTGCCACTGTAGGATGCTGCGTTAGGAATATTGACCGCAACGGGTGCAGGCGTTTGTGTTGGTGAAGGTGTTGCAACAGGCGCACTGATTTGTGGCGCAGCAGTTGCAGCCGGTGCGGCGGCTGAAGCAGTTGCTTCGCCTTCCAACACCATGACCACAGAGCCTTGCTTGACTTTGTCGCCCAACTTCACTTTGAGCTCTTTCACCACACCAGCATGTGAGCAGGGAATTTCCATGGAGGCTTTGTCAGACTCCACGGTGATCAAACTTTGCTCAAGCTTCACAAGGTCGCCAGGCTTGACCAGCAACTCAATGACCGTCACTTCGTCGAAGTCGCCAATGTCCGGAACTTTGATATCAATCAGTGCCATAGTTTTTCAATCAGTTGGGGACAGCGCAATGTTTCGCCTTGGTTTGTCCCGCAATTTGTTAAAGGAGTACACGACGGAAGTCGCCAAGAATTTGACCCAAGTACGCATTGAAGCGTGCGGCGGCAGCGCCATCGATCACGCGGTGGTCCCAGGTCAGAGACAAAGGCAACATGAGGCGAGGCACAAACTGTTTGCCATCCCAAACAGGTTCTTGTGTGCTCTTGCAAACACCCAAGATGGCCACTTCAGGCGCGTTGATGATGGGCGTGAAATATTTACCGCCAATACCACCCAAGCTTGAGATGGTGAAGGTAGCGCCCGTCATTTCTGCAGGGCCTAATTTGCCATCACGGGCTTTCTTGGCCAACTCACCCATTTCCTGGCTGATTTGCAAGATGCCTTTTTTGTCGGCATCGCGAATCACGGGCACCATCAAGCCATTGGGCGTGTCTGCTGCAAAGCCAATGTGCCAATAGTTTTTATAGACAATGGCATCACCATCCAAAGAGCTGTTGAACTCTGGGTATTTTTTCAAGGCAGCCACACAAGCCTTGATCAAGAAAGCCAACATGGTGACCTTCACGCCAGACTTTTCATTTTCTTTGTTGGTCGACACACGGAAGGCTTCCAACTCAGTGATATCGGCGTCGTCGTGGTTAGTGACAGCGGGAATCATGATGGCGTTGCGCAGCAAATTGGCGCCGCTGATCTTCTTGATGCGGCCCATTTCTTTGCGCTCAATGGGTCCAAATTTAGCAAAATCAACTTTGGGCCAAGGAATCAATCCCAGCGCGGCACCATCGCCACCTGCGGGTGCTTTGGCCGCTTGTGCTTTGGTTTGCGTGGCACCTGCCATCACGTCTTTGGTAAAGGCTTGAACGTCGTCTTGTGAAATTCGACCTTTGGGGCCATTGCCTTTGACTTCTTCCAAAGGCACACCCAATTCGCGTGCAAATTTGCGCACCGAAGGTGAGGCATGAGGCAAGCCAAGTGTTGGAGCGCCGGGGTTGTGGGCAGGTGCAACAGCGACAGGCGAAGATGTCACCAACACCGCAGCAACATTTGCTGGTGCTGCAACGGGCTCCGATTGAACTGCAGGCGCGGCCGCTGGTGCAGCAACAGCAGGCACCTCAGCAGGTGCAGATACAGCCCCACTGGCTTCCAACACCAACACCACCGAACCTTGTTTAACTTTGTCACCCAACTTCACGCGCAGTTCTTTCACCACGCCAGCTGTTGAAGATGGAATTTCCATCGATGCTTTGTCCGACTCAACTGTGATCAATGATTGCTCGGCTTTGATGGTGTCACCCACCTTGACCATCAATTCAATCACGGTGACTTCATCGAAATCACCGATGTCTGGAACTTTGACTTCTACCAATGCCATGTGTGTCTCCAATTCTTTTGATCAAGCGTACAAAGGATTGACCTTGTCGGTCTTGATGCCGTATTGCTTCAAAGCCTCGGCGACTTTGGCCACAGGCACGGCGCCCTCTTCGCTCAATGCTTTGAGTGCGGCCACAACGATGTAATGGCGGTTGATTTCAAAGTGCTCACGCAATTTACTGCGGAAATCGCTTCGGCCAAAACCATCTGTCCCTAACACTTTGAAAGTGCGGCCTTTTGGAATGAAGGAGCGAATTTGTTCCGCGTAGTTTTTCATGTAGTCGGTGGATGCAATGACGGGGCCATCGAATTTGGCCAATTGCTGAGCCACAAACGGCACTCGCGGCACCTCCAAAGGGTGCAGCATATTGAAGCGCTCGGCGTCTTGGCCGTCGCGGGTCAGTTCGTTGAAACTTGGGCAACTCCAGACATCGGCAGCAATGCCCCAGTCTTTGGCGAGCAACTCCTGCGCAGCCAAAGACTCTCGCAAAATGGTGCCAGAGCCCATGAGTTGAACGCGTGTTTTGTTTTTGCCACCGGCCTTGCACAAGTACATGCCCTTGATGATTTGCTCTTCCGTGCCAGGCGTTAAACCTGGCATGGGGTAGTTTTCATTCAACAGGGTGATGTAGTAATACACATTGTCTTGTTTTTCCACCATGCGTTTCAAGCCGTGATGCAAGATGACGCCTACTTCGTGTGCAAAAGTGGGGTCGTAGCTGATGCAATTTGGAATGGTGCCCGCCAAAATATGGCTGTGACCGTCTTCGTGTTGCAAACCCTCGCCATTCAATGTGGTGCGACCGGAAGTGCCTCCCAACAAGAAACCACGCGCTTGCATGTCGCCAGCAGCCCAAGCCAAATCGCCAATGCGCTGGAAACCAAACATGGAGTAGTACACATAGAAAGGCACCATGATGCGGTTGCTGGTGGAGTAGCTGGTAGCCGCAGCAATCCAGCTTGACATGCCGCCTGCTTCATTGATGCCCTCTTGCAATATCTGGCCCGCTTTGTCTTCTTTGTAGTACATCACTTGGTCTTTGTCGACCGGTGTGTATTGCTGTCCCGCAGGGTTGTAAATGCCGACTTGGCGAAACAGGCCTTCCATACCAAAGGTACGTGCTTCGTCCACCAAAATAGGGACAACGCGGGGGCCTAAGGCTTGATCACGCAACAGTTGTGTGAGGAAACGCACATACGCTTGTGTGGTTGAAATTTCACGGCCTTCAGCAGTGGGCTCCATCACAGACTTAAACACGTCCAATGAAGGCACAGTAAAGCTTTCATCGGCTTTGGTGCGGCGGTGTGGCAAGTAACCGCCCAAGGCCTTGCGGCGCTCATGCAGGTAACGCATTTCTGGCGTATCGTCCGCTGGCTTGTAGAAAGGCACATTGGCCAACTCACTGTCGGGCACAGGAATATTAAAGCGATCGCGCATGTAGCGAACGTCTTCGTCCGAAAGCTTCTTGGTTTGGTGCACGTTGTTCTTGCCTTCGCCCACTTTGCCCATGCCAAAACCTTTGACAGTTTTGATGAGCAAAACAGTCGGTTGATTCTTGGTGTTAACAGCCTGGTGGTAAGCCGCATACACTTTTTGGGGATCATGACCGCCACGCTTTAAAGACCAAATTTCGTCATCACTCATGTGCGAAACCATCTCTAGGGTGCGCGGATCGCGACCAAAGAAATGCTTGCGAACGTAGGCGCCATCATTGGCTTTGAAAGCTTGGAAGTCGCCGTCCAAGGTGTCCATCATGATCTTGCGGAGGGCACCGTCTTTGTCGCGTGCCAAGAGCTTGTCCCATTCGCTGCCCCAAATGAGCTTGATGACGTTCCAGCCGGAACCACGGAATTCACTTTCGAGTTCTTGAACAATCTTGCCGTTGCCACGAACGGGTCCATCCAAACGCTGTAGATTACAGTTGACGACGAAGATCAAGTTATCAAGATTCTCGCGAGCGGCCAATCCAATGGCACCCAAAGATTCCACTTCGTCCATTTCGCCATCGCCGCAGAAAACCCAGACTTTGCGGTTTTCGGTATTGGCAATGCCACGTGCATGGAGGTACTTTAAAAAGCGCGCTTGGTAAATGGCCATCAAAGGGCCTAGGCCCATAGAGACTGTAGGGAACTGCCAAAACTCAGGCATTAATTTGGGGTGCGGATAGCTGGACAAACCTTTGCCATCGACTTCTTGGCGGAAGTTGAGCAACTGCTCTTCTGTCAGTCTGCCTTCAAGGTAGGCACGTGCGTAAACACCGGGCGAAACGTGACCTTGGATGTACAAACAGTCTCCGCCATGATTTTCACTTTCAGCATGCCAAAAGTGATTGAAGCCAGCACCAAACATGTGGGCCAATGAGGCAAAGGAGCCAATGTGACCGCCCAAATCGCCACCGTCTTCAGGATTGTGGCGATTGGCCTTGACCACCATGGCCATAGCGTTCCATCGCATGTAAGAACGAAGCCGCTCTTCTATTTCGATGTTGCCAGGGCAATGAGCTTCCTGATCCGGCTCGATGGTGTTCACATAGCCCGTGTTGGCGGAAAACGGCAGGTCAATGCTGTTTTGGCGGGCGTGTTCTAAAAGTTGCTCTAACAAGAAGTGCGCACGTTCACCGCCTTCTTTTTCAATCACGGCGGACAGTGCGTCCATCCATTCGCGGGTTTCGATGGCATCCAAGTCTGAGAGGATGTGGTTAGGCTGAACGGCTGACATGTTTGTCTCCTGTAAAAGGCATTGTTTGTCTATTTTCCGAAATTCTCTCACAATATTTACATTATTTCAAATGGCGATTATTGATTTCATATTATGAAATTTAAAGTAAGGTGTTTACCCTAAACTTACGGCTATGAAGCCCCAAAATGTTACAAAAGTAATTAAAGCCATTAAGCCGGTATCTTTGTGGCGACGTTGGTGGAAACGTCAAAACCCAATCAAACAAGACAGGTTTGCCACACTTGCACCCATTGCTGCTGTGCTTTTGTTTTTCAGCGCCATTGCTTTGTCATTCTGGTACTTAAAAATCGAAGAGGCTGATCGAGAACAAGAAGCCGTTAAACGTGACGTCGAATACAGCCAACAAAGATTAAGGCTCCGCTTGTTAGAGCGTCAAGAACAAATCATGCGCTTGGCGCGTGATGTCTCAAACAAAGACGTTGACCAGAAGGAATTTTCGAGGCGAGCGGAAGCATTGGTCCTCAAAAATCCGGAAGTTAAAACCATCGCATGGATCGATGAGAAGCGCAAAGTATTGGCCAGCCAAACAGCCCCGAGTGTTTTGGCCAGTCAAAAATGGCGCGTCGGCGAAGTTTTAAAGTGGGGCGAATCTGAAAACAGCTACACCCTTGCTCGAGACTTGATGCAACCCATTTACTCCCAAGAGGATGACGGCAGTTTGTCAATCGGCATCAACTCAACAGGACAAGAAAATTACGCCAAAAACGTTGTACTTCAACTGCACACACCCATAACCAATGCGCAAGGACGTTTCAATGGCGTGATCATGGCTGAATATGCTGTTGAAAGCTTGTTGCGTTACGGCGTCCCAAGTGAGATATCTGCCAAGTATGCGGTTTCATTGCTAGACAGTGATGGCAACCTGGTTGCGGGACAGTCCATTCCTAAACGCAACAGCTTAAGGAGTTTCATCCCTGGCTTTTCGATGCAAAACAATGAATTCGAAGTGCCCGTATCGCCTGTCGGCAATGGCCTCATTCTCAGAGCTCAGGCTTGGCGTACTTCACAAGACCTTGTTGGCAACGGATTTTTTTGGGTCATCGGTTCACTCAGTTTGCTGACAGCGTGGATGCTGATTGCCAATTGGCGACACACACGCAAGCGACAACAAACTCAAAAAGAGTTGATTGCCGAAACCAATTTCCGACGCGCAATGGAAAACTCCATTTTGACTGGCATGCGTGCTTTGGACTTGGAGGGGCGAATCAGTTATGTCAATTTAGCGTTCTGCCAAATGACGGGTTGGCAAGAGCAAGAATTGATAGGTGCCGTTGCGCCATACCCTTACTGGCCAGAAGAAGACAAAGAATCCTTGATGACTCGCTTGGAAGAAGAGCTTAGCGGCAAACAAACAGCGGGCGGCTTCCAAGTCAGGGTCAAACGCAAAAACGGCAGCATTTTTGATGCCCGACTTTACGTCTCTCCCCTGATTGATGCCAATGGCAAACAAACCGGCTGGATGACCTCGATGACGGACATCACAGAGCCCAATCGCGTCAGGGAGCAATTGGCTGCCTCCTACGAACGCTTCACCATCGTGCTAGAAGCTTTGGATGCATCTGTTTCAGTCGCGCCATTGGGCAGCGCCGAATTGTTATTTGCCAACAAGTTGTATCGGCAATGGTTTGGCACTGACACCTTGGGCCATTTGAATTTGGTTGAAACAGCTGGCATGCTGGACATCAGAAACTCAGAAACCGAAATGGACGATGTCGATGCTTTGGCGGGCTTGCCTACAGAAAGTCTCACGGTTGCCCCTGCTGAACGCGCTGAAATTTATTTGGCGCATCTGTCCAAATGGCTAGAAATTCGCACCCGTTATATCAATTGGGCCGATGGCCGACTTGCCCAATTGGTCATTGCCACAGACATCACAGCACGCAGGCAGGCTGAAGAATTGTCATCCCAACAAGCAGAACGAGCGCAAAACGCCAGTCGACTTATCACCATGGGCGAAATGGCCTCGAGCGTGGCGCACGAACTCAACCAACCACTGACGGCCATTACCAACTATTGCAATGGCTTGTTGTCCCGAATCAAAGGAAAGCAAATTGAAGAAGCCGATCTGATTTGGGCCTTGGAAAAAACATCGCACCAAGCCCAGCGCGCAGGTCAAATCATTCACCGAATTCGCTCTTTTGTGAAACGCAGCGAGCCCAATCGGACGCCCTCCTCAGTCGTCAACATGGTCAATGAAGCGGTTGAATTGGCAGAAATTGAGCTCCGGCGCCGCAATGTTCGCCTGTCGCATTACGTCGCAGCGCGATTGCCTCAACTTAGCGTAGATCCCATCTTGATTGAACAAGTTTTAATCAATTTGATGAAAAATGCAGCAGAGTCCATAGACAACGCGGAACGCCCAATTGGCCGTCGACATGTGGAATTGAGGGTCGTTCCCAAGGTCTTGGACACCCAAAATACAGTTCATTTTTCGGTCACTGACACAGGAAAAGGCTTGCCACCACAGGTCATGGAACGCCTTTACGAGGCTTTCTTTTCCACCAAAGACGAGGGCATGGGCATTGGACTTAACCTGTGCCGGACCATCGTCGAATCGCACCTAGGCAGAATCACGGCTGAGAACCTCTACAATGCCGACGAAGTTGTTGGTTGTTGCTTCTCCTTCTGGATACCCGTCACGGCCGACTGAAAACATTGAATTTGCAAGTAAAACTGGGAACCACCATGAGTTTGATACCCAAAAAAGGAACTGTTTACGTTGTCGATGACGATGAAGCTGTTCGCGACTCTCTGCAGTGGCTCTTAGAGGGCAAAGACTATCGCGTCAGATGCTTTGACTCAGCGGAGTCATTCCTCAGCCGTTACGATCCGCGTGAGGTGGCTTGCTTGATCGTCGACATCCGGATGGGCGGTATGACGGGCCTAGAACTTCAGGACAAATTGGTTGAGCGCCGCTCACCTCTTCCCATTGTCTTTATCACTGGCCACGGCGATGTGCCCATGGCTGTTGACACCATGAAAAAAGGGGCCATGGACTTTATCCAGAAGCCCTTCAAAGAAGATGATTTGGTCAGCCTGGTCGAGCGCATGCTCGACAATGCCCGCGAGTCTTTTTCAGATCATCAAAATGCTGCCAACCGCGATGCCTTGCTGTCCAAGCTCACAGGCCGTGAAGCACAAGTGCTTGAGCGCATCGTGGCAGGTCGCTTGAACAAACAAATTGCCGACGATTTGGGCATCAGCATCAAAACCGTTGAAGCTCACCGTGCCAACATCATGGAAAAACTCAACGCCAATACCGTTGCCGATTTACTCAAAATTGCTTTGGGTCAAAACGCCCCCAAGGGCTAAAGACTGTTTAGCCTTTAGCAGGCCCATCTGAACGCCCGTGACACACCAACTCGCGGGCGTTTTTACTTGACGATATCATTTCAATGACCTTGAAAACTAGCAACCCATGACAGCCCAAAAAATAGACGGCAATGCCCTCTCCCAAAAGTTGCGAGCAGAAGTCACTCTGCGAACCACGGCCCTCAAAGCGAAGGGCATCACCCCTGGCTTGGCCGTTATTTTGGTTGGCGAAAACCCAGCCAGCCAAGTCTATGTGCGCAATAAGGTGAAGGCCTGCGAAGACAGTGGCCTGCACTCCATCTTAGAAAAACATCCTGCCTCCCTGACAGAGGCAGCATTGCTAAATCGAATCGACGCACTCAATCAAGACACAAGCATTCACGGCATCTTGGTACAACTGCCCTTGCCAGAACACATTGATGCACAAAAAGTAATCGAAGCCATATCGCCCGCCAAAGACGTCGATGGATTCCACATTGCGAGCGCTGGCGCACTGATGACGGGCATGCCTGGTTTTTGGCCATGCACGCCCTATGGCTGCATGAAGATGCTGGAGAGCATTGGGTATGAACTGAAAGGCAAGCATGCCGTCGTGATTGGCCGAAGCAACATTGTTGGCAAGCCCATGGCCTTGATGCTTTTGCAAAAGAATGCCACTGTCACCATCTGTCACAGCGCCACCCAAGACTTGAAAGCCATCACGCTACAAGCCGATGTCATTGTGGCGGCCGTTGGCAAGCGAAACATCCTAACGGCGGACATGGTGAAGCCCGGCGCCGTGGTGCTAGATGTCGGCATGAACCGCAATGAAGAAGGCAAGCTTTGCGGTGATGTAGATTTTGCCGGTGTTGAACAAGTGGCGGGCTACATCACACCCGTACCTGGCGGTGTTGGCCCCATGACCATCACCATGCTGCTGGTCAACACACTAGAAGCCGCCGAGCGCATTTAAGCCTTCGACTTTTCTTTTTAAAAATTAATCAGGCCATCATTTATGAACCCTCTATTGTCCAACCCCTTGCTTCAAACAGGTGGCTTGCCCTTGTTTGATCAGATCAAACCTGAACATGTCAATCCAGCCATGGATGAGCTGCTGATTTCAACTTCAAAAGCGTTAGAACTTGTGACGGCATCGGACTTCCCATCTGACTGGCACGCCATTGCCAAAGTTTTAGATGTTTGCACCGAACAATTAAGCATGTCTTGGGGCGCTGTCAGTCATTTGAACCATGTGGCAGACACGCCAGAGTTGCGAGCAGCCTACAACGATGCGCTTCCAAAGGTCACAGAATTCTGGACCCGACTGGGCGCAGACGAAAGGCTTTATGCCAAATACAAAGCGGTCAATTCAGAGCAACTCGATGCACCCCAAAAGCAAGCTTTGAAAAATGCACTTCGCAACTTTGTGCTTGGCGGCGCTGATCTCCAAGGCGAAGCCAAAACTCGCTATGCAGCCATTCAAGAACGCATGGCCGAGCTGAGCCAGAAATTCAGTGAGAACGCTTTGGATGCAACAGATCGGTTTTCACTTTTCGTCTCGGAAGCAGATTTAGCGGGTGTTCCCGACGACGTCATTCACACAGCTCGCGCAGCCGCAGAGAAAGACGGTAAAGAAGGCTACAAACTCAGTTTGAAAATGCCCTGCTACTTGCCTGTGATGCAGTTTGCAACCAGCAGTGATTTAAGACAAAAACTTTACAGAGCCTACGTCACTCGTGCCTCCGATCAAACCGATGCCGAATTTGCAAGCCTAGACAACAGCGAACTGATCCAAGAAATCTTGCAACTTCGCCAAGAAGAAGCGCTGTTACTGGGTTATCAAAATTATGCTGAAATTTCGGTGGCCACCAAGATGGCTGACTCGCCGGCCAAGGTCATTTCTTTTCTTCGAGATTTGTCCCAAAGAGCCCGCCCCTTTGCTGAAAAAGACTTGGCAGACATGCGGCAATTCGCAAGCGAGCATTTGAATTTACAAAATCCACAAGCTTGGGATTGGCCCTACATTGGCGAAAAACTGAAGGAAGCCCGGTACAGCTTCAGCGAACAAGAAGTGAAGCAATATTTCACAGCGCCTAAAGTTCTGCAAGGCCTGTTCAAGATCATTGAAACCTTGTTTGAGGTCAGCATCCACGCAGACAAAGCCCCTGTGTGGCACCCGGCTGTCAGTTTTTATCGCATCGAAAGAAATGGCCAATTGGTGGGTCAGTTCTACCTTGACCAACCGGCGCGTGCAGGCAAACGCGGTGGCGCATGGATGGATGATGTTCGCGCACGTTGGCTAAGACCAGACAACGGGCAACTGCAAACCCCAGTGGCCCACTTGGTCTGCAACTTTGCAGAAGGTGTCGATGGCAACCCCGCCTTGCTGACGCACGACGATGTCATTACGCTGTTCCATGAATTTGGACATGGCCTGCATCACATGCTCACACAAGTGAATGAGCGCGATGTGTCGGGTATCAGTGGTGTGGAATGGGATGCCGTTGAGTTGCCCAGCCAATTCATGGAAAACTTTTGTTGGGAGTGGTCTGTGTTGAAGCACATGACCTCTCATGTCACAACAGGCGCATCCTTGCCGCGTGAATTGTTTGACAAAATGGTGGCCGCCAAAAACTTCCAAAGCGGCTTGCAAACGCTGCGGCAAATTGAGCTGGCCTTGCTTGACATGTTGCTGCACAGTGAACACAAGCCCGCAGAAACATTGATGCCCGTTTTGGAAAAAGTCCGGGCCGAAGTTGCCGTCATTCAGGCCCCTGCCTTTAACCGCTGGGCACACACCTTCAGCCACATCTTTGCAGGCGGCTATGCTGCGGGTTATTACAGCTACAAGTGGGCTGAAGTGTTGTCCGCCGATGCCTACGCTGCCTTTGAAGAAACAGCACAGGCAGATGGCTCTCCCAGCCTAGAAACAGGCAGGCGCTACCGAGAAGCCATTTTGGAGGCCGGTGGTAGCCGCCCTGCTTTGGAATCCTTCATTGCTTTCAGAGGTCGTGAGCCCTCCATCAATGCCTTGCTTAGGCACCAAGGCATGGCAGCCAAAGGATGACCTAAAACTTCAGCGTCTTCACGCCCGCTGAAGTGCCCAACAAACATACGTGGGCTTTTTGGTATGCAAAAACGCCCACAGTGACCACACCAGGCCATTGGCTTACTTCGGCTTCAAAAGCCACAGGATCAGTGATTTGCAGGCCCTTCACATCCATGATGTGCTGTCCATTGTCTGTGACCAATGCCTGTCCGTCCTTCATGCGCACTTGGGCTTGCCCGCCCATGCTTGCAAACTGCGCCATGATGCGCGAGCTAGACATGGGAATGACTTCGACAGGCAATGGGAACGCACCCAAGACATCCACCAATTTGGATTCGTCGGCAATGCAAACAAATACCTTAGACTGCGCCGCTACAATTTTTTCACGCGTCAGCGCTGCGCCGCCGCCCTTCACCATATGACCTTGGCCATTGATTTCATCGGCGCCATCAATGTACACAGCCAACTCGGCCACCTCATTGCTGTCAAAAACGGGAATGCCCAAGGCCTTTAAACGCGCTGTAGAGGCTTCAGAACTGGACACTGCCCCTTTGATTTGATCTTTCATCGAAGCCAGCGCCTCGATGAATTTGTTCACTGTAGAGCCTGTGCCTACGCCCACAATTTGGCCGGGCACCACATATTTAAGCGCGGCCTGGCCAACCAGGGCTTTGAGTTCGTCTTGATTCATAGGGTTTATTTGAGACAATGCTTGAATTGAATGAGATTATCCAATGTCCCTGAACCTTTACCCACTGGCGCGCACCTTTTTATTCAACTTAGATCCTGAGACTGCCCACGATCTCACCTTGAATCAGTTGGCCCAGACGCAAAATACATTTCTGGATCGGGCCTATCGACAGCCTTGGATTGCCGACCCCGTCCAATTGGCTGGCATCACATTTCCCAACCGCGTGGGCATGGCGGCAGGACTTGATAAAAATGCAAGATGCATTGATGGCCTAGGTGCCATGGGCTTTGGTTTTGTTGAGGTGGGCACAGTCACGCCTTTGCCGCAACCCGGTAACGAGAAACCCCGCATGTTCAGACTGCCCGAAGCCAAGGCTTTGATCAACCGACTGGGTTTTAACAACCAGGGGCTCGATGCGTTCGTGGCCAATGTGAAAAAATCTAAGTTCCGAAGTCAAGGTCGATTGCTGGGCTTGAACATTGGCAAGAATGCAAGCACCCCCATTGAGCGGGCCACCGACGACTATCTCATTGGTTTGAGTGGTGTGTATGAGCATGCCGACTATGTGACAGTCAACATCTCAAGCCCCAACACCAAAAACCTGCGCTCCCTGCAAACCGATGAAGCGCTGGACCAACTCTTGTCAGCCTTGAACGAACGCAAAATGGCCTTGGCAAACACCTACCAAAAACGCGTGCCTGTCTTTCTCAAAATAGCCCCCGACTTAGACGATGCGCAGGTCGCCGTCATTGCCCAAAGTCTTGTTAAACACCAAATGGATGGCGTGATTGCCACCAACACAACCTTGTCTAGAGATGCAGTGAAAGGCATGCCGCACTGTGATGAAGCCGGTGGCTTGTCGGGCTCGCCTGTTTTGGCGGGAAGCAACCGCGTCATTCGCTTGTTGCGTCAGCACCTCGGCCCACAGTTTCCCATCGTTGGCGTGGGCGGTATTTTGAGTGGCTACGATGCCGTCAGCAAAATTGAGGCGGGCGCCGATGTCGTGCAAATCTACACAGGCCTCATTTACAAAGGACCTGCCTTGGTTCATGAAGTGGCCAAGGCACTGAAGCAGATCTCTCAGGGTTAAGGGCTGACCAAGCTCAGTGTTTCAGGGCCTGCGAAACTTCGTTGGCAATGGCCAAGGAACTGGTCAGACCAGGAGATTCAATGCCGAGCAAATGCACCAATCCTGATACGCCATGGGCGGCTGGCCCCATGATGCAAAAGTCGGCAGCCTTCTCATGGGGCGCATTGATTTTGGGCCGAATGCCGGCATACGAAGGCATCAGAGCGCCATCTTTGAGGCCAGGCCAATATTTGCGAACCTCGGCATAAAAAGCATCACCTCGGCTGGGGTTGACACTCAAATCATCGGGCGATTCGACCCACTCCACGTCGGGTCCAAACTTGGCTTGGCCTGCCATGTCCAAAGTTAAGTGCACACCCAAACCTGCCGCCTCTGGAACTGGGTAAATCAATCTTGAAAAGGGCGATCTTCCCGTGAGGCTGAAGTAGTTGCCCTTGGCGTAATAAGCCAGAGGCAGTGGCGCCAAATTGGATCCCGCAAACTGACGCGCAACCTGCGGGGCAATCAGTCCGGTTGAATTAATCACTTGGTCGGCTAAGAGTTCTGTGCCATCTGCAGTGCGAACGATGAACTGCGTTTGCCCCGCCTCGTGCACAACCTGGGCTGACAAAAATTGAGAATTGAGGGCCAACATGCCGCCTGCATTTTCAAAATCGCCCAAGTAACTCAGCATCAAGGCATGACTGTCAATAATGCCTGTGCCAGGAGACCACAACGCGGCCTCACATTGCAAGGCCGGCTCCATGGCCTGCGCTTGGGTTGCAGACAACAAGCTCAATTGATCGGCGCCCAAAACGCCATTGGCATCGGCCTTGGCTTGAATGGAAGCCAATTGGGCAACTTGGGATGCAGAGGTGGCCACGATCAATTTACCGCACTGTTTGTGGGGTATGTGGCGTTCTTGGCAATAGCTGTACAGCAATTTTCGGCCATGTACGCAAAGTTTGGCTTTGAAGGAGCCCTCGGGGTAGTAAATGCCTGCGTGAATGACTTCGCTGTTGCGCGAGCTGGTGCCTGTGCCAAAAGCATCTGCCGCCTCCAAGAGCAGCACCTCACGGCCTTCAAGTGCCAACTGACGTGCCACGGCCAAGCCCACCACGCCGGCTCCTAAAACAACGGTTTGAATTCGATCCATGCCCTATTCTCGCTGACACACGCACGACAGTTCAAATGGATTCTTGCAGGCAAACTACTTTTTTTAAAATCAAGCCAATCCACCAAGGAGCCCCATGAAGCTGTTCAACTTACACAACAAAGTGGCCATTGTCACAGGCGCCAGTCGAGGCATAGGCCGATCCATCGCCTTTCAGTTGGCGCGGGCCGGCGCCAAGGTCGTGATCTCAAGCCGAAAGCAAGAAGCCTGTGAGGCCGTGGTCAAGGAAATTGAAGCGGAAGGCGGCACGGCCATGGCCATCAGCGCCAGCATTGCCGTGAAAGAACAGTTGCAAAACTTGGTGCAAAAAACCCGCGAGACTTGGGGCCCTATTGACATCTTGGTTTGCAATGCTGCCAGCAACCCCTACTACGGCCCCACCACGGGCATGAGCGATGAAATCTTCAACAAGGTCATGCACAACAACGTCCTGTCTAGCTCGTGGCTCTGCACCATGGTCTATCCGGACATGAAAGCTCAAAGGGATGGCGCCATTGTGCTGGTCTCGTCGGTCGGCGGCCTGCATGGTTCAGCGGTCATTGGCGCTTACAACATTTCCAAAGCCGCCGACATGCAATTGGCTCGCAACTTGGCGGTGGAATGGGGTCCCGACAACATCCGCGTCAATTGCATCGCACCAGGCCTCATTCGAACGGCCTTTGCCAAGGCCTTGACAGACGACCCCGTGAAAGCGGGCATGGTCGAAAATGAAACGCCCCTGCGCCGAATTGGCGAGCCAGATGACATTGGCGGTATTGCGGTTCTCTTGGCCAGCGCCGCTGGCAAGTACATCACCGGTCAAACCATTGTGGCCGATGGCGGCATGATGATTAGATGATCTGATTTTTTCAACAAAAAAGCCCAGGGCAATGCACTGGGCTATTTTTTTTTAACAAGGGTGGTATCAGAAACGACTGATTCCACCCTGAAGTCAATTAAGCAAAATTGGCTTCTGCAAAAGACCAATTGACCAATTTGTCCAGAAAAGTCTCAACAAACTTGGGGCGCATGTTGCGGTAGTCGATGTAGTAGGCGTGCTCCCATACGTCTACAGTCAACAGGGCTTTGTCGCCCGTTGTCAAAGGTGTGCCTGCGGCGCCCATGTTGACGATGTCAACGCTGCCGTCAGCTTTCTTGACCAACCAAGTCCAACCTGAACCAAAATTACCCACAGCGCTTTTCACAAAGGCTTCTTTGAAAGCAGCGTATGAGCCAAATTTGGCATTGATGGCTGCAGCCAAAGCACCTGTGGGCTCGCCACCGCCGTTTGGCTTCATGCAATTCCAGAAGAAGGTGTGGTTCCAGATTTGAGCAGAGTTGTTGTAAATACCGCCGCTGGATTTCTTGATGATTTCTTCCAAAGACATTGATTCGAACTCAGTGCCTTTTTGTAAATTGTTCAAATTCACAACGTAAGCATTGTGGTGCTTGCCGTGGTGAAATTCCAAAGTTTCTTGGCTGTAGTTGGGAGCCAATGCGTCAATGGCATAGGGCAATGCTGGCAGGGTGTGTTCCATGAGTTCCTCGTTAAAGTGCAGTAAAAATCCAATCGGCTATTGTAGGTCGATCGGCTTTGCTTGTCTGTGAATTCCATGCAATAGGCACAGCATGTCTGGGGTTGACATGGGGCCCTTTAGTCAAAGCGCTATTTGACTTGCAGATTCACTTGCCCATCGGCCAAGCTGGCCGTGACGGATTGGTTCGCTTGAAAGTCACTGACATGCGTGAGGGCCCGGCCCTTGTCATCGGTTAGCCATGCATAACCAC
>ENA-OREM01000745-OREM01000745.1-marine-metagenome-genome-assembly--contig:-NODE-745-length-19624-cov-3.356116_pt1 | contig 19624 bp, 18 predicted proteins | sample MGYA00248623_ERZ508561 | MGnify/ENA primary metagenome ERZ508561 (study PRJEB26227, sample SAMN06264494) | marine metagenome | isolation source: Columbia River Estuary | place: USA:Columbia River Estuary...
CGCCTCCAGCGAAACAAGCACCAGGGCAATTAAAATAAACGCCGTAAACGTTAAAAGTCCGTTACGTAATAGCTTAAAAAGGCTGTCCTTTTTGCCAACTTCCGAAATTCTTGTAATAAAACTTCTGTATGTGAGTTCTAAACTACTCATTCAGCAATGTTTAAGAGGGCGGTTATATTGATGGTTTTCTTTATCTATTTAAGTCTAATTTAGCTAAAAATGTTCCCCAATAGCAAGATAAAATAAAATTTTATTCAAAGGTAATGTTTCATCATCATTAGGAATTTCTTCCACAATGGCAGTTTTTTGAAATCGTAAAAGAAAAATTAAAAATACAATCAATAAAATAACAAATATGACTCCTTCAAATTGGGTAATAATTTTATCATTTATTAAAAAGAAAAATAAGAACATGGAAGCTAACATCATCACAGGCCAATCTGTTTTATAAAAACTTTTTTGAACTTCCATACTGCCAAAAAGTAAGGTAATTCCCAATACTAAAGAAATATTTGCAATGTTAGAGCCTACAACATTTCCCAAAGCCAAATCCGAAGCTCCACTCAATGCAGCCCTAATACTTACAATCAATTCAGGAGCGGACGTTGCAAATGAAACTACGGTCATTCCAATAACAATTTTAGGAATTTCGAGCTTTAATGAGAGTGCTACAGCAGATTTTAACAACCAATTTCCACCTAAAATTAACAAAAGCAATCCACCAGCAATCAATAAAAAATTCATCAAAATATTTTTTGCGAAGATACGTATTTACAATTTTCTTATTTTTTTAAATAAAATTTTTACTGATCAATTTTGAAATTTATTTAAGAGATTATGAGCGATAAAACTTTGAAATTAAAAACAATAGCTATTTTTCTTATTTTTCAGTAACTTTGGATTTATTTAAACCAAATACATGAAGAAAAAAATTTTTAAAATTTTGGCAAAAATTAATAAATTGATGTTGCCATCTTATACTAAAAAGGGTTTAGATATCACCAAAGCAACTAAAATTCAATTGATGATAATAGGTTGGAAAGCATATATAACTATGAATTCCTTAGATTAAAGATTTACATAAGTAACTGATATCCATAACGAATAAGAAGCCAATTATTATACTTGATCCACAATTTGTTATATAACCGAAAATATTTAAAGATATGAAACACGAATACCAAAAACTTTTTACCAATTCTGCAATTATTATAAAGGGCTTAACAAATCTTTTAGAGGAAAAAGAGATCAAATATATTATCAAAGACCGATTTGAATCTGCACGTTTAGCCGGTTTTGGTGAATTCATGAATGCTGCTGAAATTCACGTACAATCCTCTAAAATGGAAATCGCGCAAGAAATTCTTGAAAATTATAAGTTGACAATAAACTCAGAAAATTAAAAATAGATTTTCTAGTTTCAAAAAATGAGGTTATATTTGCACCCGCTTTAAGGCCTCGTGGCGCAACTGAATAGCGCATCTGATTACGGCTCAGAAGGTTACTGGTTTGAATCCAGTCGAGGTCACCACTCGAACCCGCAACTTATATGTTGTGGGTTTTATTTTTAAAAGAAATTTTACATTCTAAAATTATTTTAAAATCATTTAAAATATTTGAACTTTGGAATGCTTGGGTCACATAAAGAACTGATAATCTATTGATTTTCAGTTCTTTTTTGTTTTAGGGTTTTGTTTTAAGTCATAACTAAAACTTTAGAATTGGTTTTTTAAGTTTTTTTTACTTTTTTGACAAAGTATAAACTGTTACTTTAATAGTAAATTTTAATAGATTATAAAACTTAATAAAGATTTTAAAAGTCTAATAACCAAAATTGTAAAAAAACTTAAAAATGGAAATAATGAAATAAAAAAATCATTACTTTCAATCCATCAAATAAACTTTTTAATTCATCACTTGTAGTAAAATAAGATCTGTAAAAGTAAAGGAGCGTTGGGGTAACAACAATTATAAATACTTGTTTTATTGTATTTTTATCAATTTTAAAGAGGCGTAAGGAGTTAATACTTTTAAAAAAATAAATATTCTTTATTCATCAAAATTTATTTTTCTTTAAAAAAAAAATCATAAAAATTTCTTTTTTAATGTTTTCCAAATTTTCAATAAAAAATAAAGTGATATCATCACTAGTATTGTTACTAGAATAGCTGTAATTGTATTTCCATAAATCCAATGACCAGTTGCAAAAAGAATTGAATAGATCAGCAAACATCCTAGTAACATTGCTTTTATTCCAGAAATGACATTCCAATTTTTATCAAAATGAATATCAATATTTTTTTCTTTTGTAATGGATTTAAAATAAAAATTCCAACTTGGGCCACCAGGAGTAGTTTTTCTATAAAAATTAACAAGAGTCTCTTCGCTTTCGGGTCTTGTACTATATGTTATTAGAATCCAAATTAAGGTCGTAATCAAAACAGTTAGTGGAAATTTTGACCAACTAGGAAAAAATCCTTGCATACCAAAAAAGTGCTCATTAATAACTTCTGATGAAAAAATAAGAGAAATAGCTCCAGAGACAATCATTGCCGAAATTTCACTCCATGCATTAATTCTCCACCAAAACCATCTTAAAATAAAAATCAATCCAGTTCCTGCGCCAAACATGATGATGATATCAAACAGTTGTTTAGCATTTTGAAGATATAAAGCAAATAATGCACTTAAAACCATCAAAATAATTGTTGAAATCCTTCCTGTAAATACCAATTCTTTCTCTGATGCATTTTTGTTGATATGTTGCTTGTAAAAATCATTGACAATATAAGATGAGCCCCAATTTAAATGAGTGGAAATAGTAGACATGTAAGCAGCAATCAGCGATGCCAATACAAGCCCAAGAAGACCATTTGGTAATTTTGTGAGCATGGCAGAATATGCCAAATCATGACCTAATTTATTATCAGCAATATTTGGAAAAGCTTCTTTGATACTTGCAACATCTGGAAAAACTATTAAAGAGGCTAAAGCTACTAAAATCCAAGGCCAAGGACGCAAAGCATAATGCATGATATTAAAGAAAAAAGTTGCGCCAATAGCATTATTTTCATCTTTTGCTGCTAACATTCTTTGTGCAATATAACCACCGCCTCCTGGCTCAGCTCCAGGATACCAAGAACTCCACCATTGAACAGAAAGTGGAATAATTAGTAATGTGATGATGGCTTCAGTATTTGAAAAATCAGGAAGAATGGATAATTTATCAATAACATTTTCATGTGATATTAATGCTTGAATTCCACCAACTTCAGGGATATTTACTAAATAAATTGCAGCACCAATTGCACCAGCCATGGCTGTAAAAAACAATATAAAATCAGTATAAACAACACCTTTAAATCCTCCTAAAGTGCTAAAGATAACTGTAACAGTTCCTGCATAAATTATGGTTTCCCAAGGTTCTAAGCCTAGCATAATTCCCCCAATTTTGATAGCTGCTAAAGTAACGCCTGCCATTGCAAAAATGTTGAATAAAAAACCAAGATATAATGCTCTAAAAGATCTTAAAAACTTGGCAGGTTTTCCTCCATAACGCAATTCATAAAATTCTATATCTGTTTTTAAGTCAGATTTTCTCCACAATTTTGCATACACAAACACCGTTAATAATCCTGTTATTAAAAATGACCACCACATCCAATTTGCAGAAACTCCATCTTTTCTTACAATATCTGTTACAAAATTTGGAGTATCTGTAGAGAAAGTAGTGGCAACCATAGAAACTCCTAAAAGCCACCAAGGCATATTTCTTCCAGAAAGAAAATATTCAGTAGAATCTTTTCCAGATTTTTTTGATACATAGATCCCAATGAATAGCGTTATGGCAAAAAAGCCAATTATCAAGATATAATCAAAAGTATTTAGTGAAATCATAAGTTTTTTTTAGTTAAAAAAAAGGTTGTTCAATGGAATCTTACCAGTTCAAATTTTCTGGGTAATGGTTTTTTAGATATTTTTAATGATGCTAATTTTTTAGATGATTGATTTCAGGTAGTTTTCAGCGTTTAAATTCATGACTGCAAAACCTAATATTTTTTCAGTTGAAAAATGTAAAGCATCTCTATCATAGGATAGAAACACATTTTTATTTTTTATAAGAATTTTTAATGATTTTTCAGAAGATAGATTATCGCTATTACAAATGGTATATTTTTGATGATTTAACTCAGGGAATTGTTCAACCGTTTGAAAAACAGTAACTGCAGATCCAAGTGATCTTTTTTTGTTTTCTGAAATATATTGGATTGTAAAAGAAATTGATAAGCCGTAAAATGGACTGTTTTCTTTTTTTTGTCCATACAATTCTTTGAAAAGTATTACTTTTTCATTTGATAGAATCATAGTTTTTTCGTCAATTTGAGAAGTTCCTTTCCTGAAAGAAATCTCATTTGGTATAGATATAATTTTCTCGTTTTTACAAATTAAATTCAAAATGTTTACAAACAAAAAAAAGAGGAATATTGACGATTTTTTTTGGCTCATTTAAAAATTTATTTTTGATTCATTTTTAAAAATGAAATATTGTAATTGATTCCAAAGTTAAACATTGGACTACTTAAATTGCCACCTTTTGCTTTTACATAGCCACCTTCAACTCTGAATCCTAAGGTATTTGTAACCTCATAATTCAAACCACAACTTGGTTTTATGATGAGGCCTTGACCAGTACTAATATCACCTCCACCAGCTGCACCAGCCAGACCTTGCAAGAAAAGGGTCGTTCTATAATTCATAAAAGGATTGGTCTTTACTCCCAAACCAACAATTCCCTCAGCATAAGCACCTGCATTTCCATAGATAGCAAAGGATGTTTGTCCCGAAATATAGATATTTTTGTTTAGATTCAAATTAATTTGAAGTGAAATTTGATGTAAATCTTCCATTGCTTGACGATCTCTTTTTGCATCAAAGTAAATATCATGTTTGGTAATCACTTCAAGCCCCTTCAATTTTCCTGAAGAGAAAGATTTTTCATCTGCAATAATTCCATTTCTTTCAAAATAATATTTTAAACCAATCCCGAGAGAAGAGGTGTAAAAATGTGAATTTGGTGACATTACAAATCCCTTATTTATACCTATAAAAGTGTCTTCAAACAATCGCTGTTCAATAGATAAATCAGGATAAATTAAAAAACCTCCTTCACTATCAACTCCACCACCACCACCTGCGCCAGCACCAAATTTTACCAAAACATTGGTGCGATTTTTATTAAAAGCATGGTGATAACCAGCGCCTAAAAAAACATCCATATAACCTGCTTTGATACCATCATATGCTCCATCAACTTTTACAAATCCGAACCAATTTTTTGAAAAATACGTAGCAAATTCAAATCCAACTAGGCGAATTGTTTCTCTTCTAAATAGTTGTACATTTCTATTTTCATCACTACCTCCAATTTTTAAGTTATTAAAATGTAATAGTAAAGATGTTTTTTTAGACGGAATATTCCAACTTGTTTTTTGTAAACCTTCAAAATTATATTCGTTTTCTGAGGCATCAAAATCAGCATACTCATAATTTAATGGAATTTCTACACCCACATTCAATTGATGACTTTTTATTTCACCACCATCAAAAAAATTCACATAACTCCAACCTGTATTGATTCCGAAATTTTTGAATTGATAACCTAAATTTACGTGAGGTTTTATAAAAATTCCTCCACCATCAGGAGCACCTGCACCACCACCACCACCATAATGAAATCCAAAATCGGTATATAAATTGTAAGTGATGAATTTTTTGATTCCTGCATTTACTCCAAGTGTAAAAAAACCACCTCTTATACCTGAGACAGCTCCATAAATTCCTAAACCAGCATACGCAAAATCATTTAAAAATATGTTATAGTGCATTCCTGTAAAACCCATATCTGCTTCGTTATTTGGCATATTTATGGGAAGAAAATCTATTTTCCCAATTCCCTTTTGAAATTTCATTTCTGGAATTCCTTTTTGTTGAGAAAATGACAATTGTGCTAAAAATAATGCTGCAATTACTAAACTAATTTTTTTCATTAACGGGTTATAGATTTTTTTACACTGATAACTATAGTTTTTGAAGTGGGCGTTTTAGGGATACTTGCTATACTGTTTAAAGGTACTAAAATATTTTTTTCTGAAAAATAAGTTGCAACACATGGTTTAGGAATATTATAATGAATCACTAAAAATTTACGAATATTTCTCAATTCTCCATTGAAATAATTGGCTAAATGTACCAAATCTAGTTTTTATAAGCTTATATTTTTCATCTCTTTTAATCAATTACCTTTGCTAAATTTTTCCAATATTTTGTTAAAAATACTCTTTTTTTCATCAGGATTAGGCCATGCGCATCCTAGACAATCAAAACCATATTTTTAATTTAACTTTTTAAGTAAGCCAACTCTATTCATAAGTCTTTCTTCGTTATTTATTGTTTTAAAACAGATATTATGGCTTTAAAACAGCTGCAGAAATAGGATATCTATGAGTTAAATTCCTGTCAATTTTTCTGTAGGAGTTGCATTATTTTTTTTCATCTTACATTTTTTTAAAATTTCGATTCGCATATACTGTCATTTCAACTTCTGTTGTAAAACCAATCAAACAAATTCCAAATTCTTCCACAAAATCAACGGCTTAAGAAGAACATGCAGAAACTGCAACAATAATTGGTGTTTTTGTAATAAAGACTTTGGTAACCATTTCATAAGAAACGCTGTCATTAAACAATACAAATTGCGCTTTTTTAAATAATTTTTTGAAGTAAATCATCAATAACTTTGTCAACAGCATTAGGCCTTGCAATATTTTCTTTAGTACTTCAAAATTGCTTTTTTTATCAAAAATAGCAGCTGTATGACTTTTTTCTAAATCTTTATTTTTTTGATTTTTCAGCATTTTTTTGTCAATAAACAAATATGATTATTTTTCATATCGGTCGTAAAGAAAAGATATGATTTTCCACCATCTTTTAGGCTTGTTTCTTTTCGAATTTGAGCTACTGTTTTTGGAAAATTTCTAATGGTTATATTTGCTTTTTTTTCAGGAATCATTTTCTTAAGTAACTTTTTATCATATTTTAAAACTTGTTCAATTTTAAAACGTCTTCCAGGAAAATCAATCAATGAATTTGAGGTATATAAATGTGAATGTTTGTGAAGCTTAAAAAGATTAAATTCAGCAGCAATTTGATGAAATGCTCCTGACTTTAAAATAGCTGCATTTGGTTCATATAAGTAGGAGAGAGGCATCTCATAATTTACAGTTATTTTACTATTGGAGTAAAATTCAAATTGTTGATTTTTGTCGCTTAAAATATTGATAGTAATTATTTTAATTTCTTTAGCTACATTTTTATTTACTAAAAAAAGCAATTCTTTCACCTCGTTTTGAACAGCTACAATATGAATTTCTGAAACAAATTTCAACTCTTTAATTGTGCTTGTAATATCTAAAATTGGAGAAACTTTGATGAGAATTTGATTGGTTTTTGTCAATAGAAAATCTAACTGTTTTGGCACATCAGGCAAACAATCTTTTAATAAAAATACCTTTTCTTTGTGATCATTTCTTCTAGATGGATCAATATAAATCCAATCAAAAAAATCAGTTGTTTTTTGCAAATACTCAATTCCATCATTCGAAATTGTGGTTATATTTTTTACATTTAATTGTTGATAATTATATGCCACAATTGTTGATAAGTCATTGTCAATTTCACAGTGAATTACCTCCGAAACTTGTTTTGAAAAATAGAAACTATCGACTCCAAATCCACCAGTTAAATCAATTAATTTTTTTCCAGAAACTAGTTTTGATTTATAGTTTGCAGTGATTTCTGATGAAGTTTGTTCAATACTAATTTTCTCGGGGTAATAAATTTTTTCTTTCGAAAACCAAGTTGGTAATTTTTTTACTGATTTGTTTTTAACCACAATTTGATTTGCCAATTCTTGAATCGAAACTCCTGAAATTGGACTCCCTTTTAAAATCAATTTAGTAAGATCATCGTATAAATGAATCTTGATAAATTGTTGTGATTCTTCAAGTAAAATATTAAAATTCAAATAGATTAGAGATTTTTAGTTAATGATTTTACAATCTTGTTTTCAGATAAAAATTCTTTTAAAATCACTTTCAAAGCGGTATAACTTGGGACCGCAAGCATCATCCCAATAATTCCAAATAATATACCACAAATGATAATTATGAGAAAAATTTCTAACGGATGTGATTTTGTGGTTTTTGAAAAAATTACAGGTTGACTTACCAAATTATCAAATAATTGTGCTAAAAAGTACCAGCATAAAATCCATAGGGATGTTGGAAGAATTTGTGTTTGAAAATCTTGACCAATGTTACTTGTCATAGACAAAATAAAAATAATGAATCCGCCAATTAATGGTCCTATGTATGGAATTAAGTTAATTAATGAGCACAAAAATGCAATTACTAATGCATTTGAAATTCCGAATGAAAGTAATATAATTGTATAGAAAATAAGTAAAATACTGATTTGTATGATGAGTCCGATAAAGTATCTAGAAAGTAAATTATTGATTTTTTCTAGAGAATCTGAAAAACGGGATTCTGTATTTTTTGGGATAATTGTAATGATGCCGTTTTTTAACAATCTGCTGTCTTTCATAAAGAAAAATAAAATAAATAAAACAGAAAAAAGTCCTGCACTAAAATCCCCTAAACCTTCTAAAATGATATTAAGCATAGTAGGAATTTCCTTTAATTGACGAATAATATTGATTTCTTTTAGATTTTCTAATAAGTCAATTCCTTTTGATGAAAAATAAATAGAAATCTGATTGTAAATACTTTGTAAATTCTGATTTAGTTCTTCAACTTTTAATAATGATAAATTTTTTCCTTGTTCTATTATAAGCGGAATAAAAAGAATAATGATGCCAATGATAAAACTTAGCATAATTGTCATCGTTAAAATTACCGCTAAAGTGTTATTCATTTTTAGTTTTCTTCTTAAATAAAGAATGAAAGGACGCCCAATTAATGATAAAACAGCAGCAATTAGTATGTAAATAATTACGGCCTGAATTAGATATAAGAAATACAATAAAATCGAAATTCCAGTAAGAATTGCTATTGCTCTTAATATCCCGTTTGAAATTGTTTTTGATTCCATCAGTTATACCCTTTTACATTTCCCATAGACAAAATAGTTTTTCCTGCAACTAAATGGTTTTTAGGCAATAAGGCACCACTTTCTGTGGTAATCCAATCTTCCCAAGTTGCATCTAAACCTTCCATATTCATACTTGGAACGTACATTTTATAACTTTTTGGAATGAAATTTTCATCTAAAATCCAAGTGTATGAATCTCCAGGAGTTGATCCTCCGGAAGTATATTTTATATGCAAAGCGTCTTTGCCATCTATCTTTTTAATGGTTCTTATAGTACCGTTATCATATAATTTATGAGGTGCCACCAACCAAAACGAATCATTATTGAAAATAGCTTCCGCTTTTTCAACTATAGTTTTATCAACATTCTTTTGTAAATTTTCATGAATAAAAACAGTATTTTTTTCCATATTATTTGGCTGTAAATTCACGCGAATAGAATCCCAAGAAACATCAATAATATGCTGTTTTTTATCCCATTTAAAGAAGCGTTTTTCTCTAAAACTCCATTCAATAAACTTCGTTTTTTGATATGCTTCATGATTGATAGCTTTTAAAATCTTGTTCGCAAGAATATTAGCTTCTTCATTGTAGGCTTTTACATCACCCATATTAATCTTCATTCCAAACAAAGATAGCGTGTGTTTTGTTGGTAATTTTATACCAGACTCTGTGTTTTTCCAATCAGCCCAAGTTGCAGAAACTCCACCAATAGGAATGATGGACGTCCACATTTTATAGGAAGTAGGGAAGTAGTTTTCATCTAAAATCCATAAATAAGAATCACCAGGAGTTGAGCCTCCAGAAGTATAAGTTATTAATAAAGCATCTTTTCCATCGTGTTTTACAATACTTCTCTCAGTTCCTGAATCAAAAATTTTGTAAGGGGCCACTAACCAAAAAGAGTCGTTGTTAAAAAAAGCGATAGCTTTTTTTAAAAGTTCGGGATTGTTAACTTTTTTATCATTCACAAAAACTGTTGAAGTATTTGGCGTTTTTGTATCATAAAGCACTTTGTTTACATCCCATTTAATTTCAACAAGGCCTATTGATTTTCTCCACCTGTAAAAATGCTCATTTCTAAAACTCCATTCAAGTACTTCAGTGTTTTCAAAAGCTTCATGATTGATGGCGTTAAACATTTTAATTGCTAAGGCATCAGCTTCTTTCCCTTTTTTTCCTTGAGGAAGTGATTCATTATTTGTAAAATAATAACTGCCAACTGCTGCAATTAAAAGCAATAAAATAGCTCCAGTAAATGTAAAAAGCTTCTTCATTTTTATAGATTAAAAATCAAGAAGCTAATTTACTCAAATATTTAGAGAACTCGTTACAATAAAAAAACTGAATTCATTTTTATGGTTTAATTATCGTTTTTATACCCTTTAGGTCTTTTAGAACGAATAGGTGCTTTTGGCTCTAGTTTCGGAAAAAACTCGGTTGTTTCTAATAAACGCAAAGCTTCTTTAATTGCCATTTCTAACTGTGGATCTTGTCCTTGTAAAACTTCTTTTGGTGTCTGATGCACTTCAATATCTGGGGCAACTCCTTCACCTTCAACAGCCCAATTGCCATCAACATCATAAAAACCACCTCTTGGAGCAACCATTCTTCCTCCATCAATAAAACGTGGAGTATCCCATGTTCCTACTAAACCTCCCCAAGTTTTTGTACCTACTAATGGACCTAATTTTTTCTTCTTAAACATGTAAGGCAGTAAATCTCCACCTGAACCAGCTCTTTCGTTAATAATCATCACTTTTGGTCCCCAAATTCCGGCCATTGGTGTTGTCCAAGGTCTTCTGCTTTCAGATTTAGAATTAAAATAGCCCACTACCTCTCTAGACATAATATCAATCATGTAATCTGCAGCAGAACCACCACCATTATTTCTTTCGTCAATAATGACTCCTTTTTTATCTTGTTGAGAAAAATAGTATCTATTAAAAGAAGTAAATCCAGGATTGCTTGTATTTGGAACATATACATAGGCTAATTTTCCGCCAGAAAGTTGATCCACTTTTCGTCTATTACTTTCTATCCAATCAATTGAACGCAAATCTCTTTCGCTAGCAGTTGGTGTTATTAAAATGGTTCTTGCCTCTTTTTCTGATGGCTTGTCATTCACTTTGATATAAATTTCTCTACCTGCAGTTTGCTCTAAAAGCCGGTAAGGATTCATATTGTCTTTTAACAAAACCCCATTGATTTCAATTAAATAATCGCCTTCATTTACATTGATGCCAGGTAAACCTAGAGGTGCATCAATATTCGGATTCCAACGTTCTCCTTTATATATTTTTTTAAATCGATAGAATCCATTCTTTTTTTCTAAATCCGCACCTAATAATCCAACAGGAACTCTGCTTACATTAGGATAATCTCCACCAGAAACATATGAGTGTCCAATGGCAACTTCGCCACTCATAATATCTACTACATAATTTAAATCAGACCTGTGTTTTACATCATCAATCCAAGGAGAATACCATTTATAAATATCATCCCAAGGAGCTCCATGTACATTATCTACATATAAAAAATCACGCATAAAACGCCATCCTTCCTTAAAAATTTGATGCGCTTCAGCTTTTGGATCTACTTGAATTTTTAGGTCTGTTTTTAAAGATTCTTTCCCTTCTTTTTCGCCTTTTGTATTAGACAAACTCCAATTGCCTCGTTTAGAAAGTAAAATGGAATTTCTATCAAAAGAAGTATTCATAGATGAAACCCCAGTTGCAAATTCGGATGCTTTTTCTTTTGCGATATCATAGCTATGTACTGTTAAACCCGCCGAATTTGGAATCGACTCTGCAATAAATATCTTGCCTTTTGGACCTTCTAGTAAAGCTACATAATTTCTTAAGGGTAGCTTTAAGGCGACAGCTCTGTTAAACAAACCTTTCTCATCAATGGTGGTTTTGTTATCCGCTTTTTTTTCTTTTTCTGCTTTTTTTTCGTCTTTATTTTCTTCCTCTTTTATTGATTCTTCATCTGTTTTTGGTAAAATGGGTGCTTTATCATTGGCACTTAAAACTACAGCATACAATGCTCTCGTAACACTTGGGTCGTAAGAACTCATGTCTAACCAACCTGTTTGCAACCCATAATCTGTACTTGCTAAGGTGTAAATATATTTACCAGAAACATCCCAAACAGGTGAAATTGCATCTGCAATTGGGTCTGTAATTTGAATAATTTTTTGCGTGCTTAATTGGTATGCAAAAATTGATTTGTAATTACTTGCATTTTGTTTTGCGTAGGCAATCCAATCTCCATCAGGAGAAAATTTTGGATTCATTGTTCTGTTTGGATGTGCATAGCCATCAGCATCAACTTTTATAATATTTTTAGTTTCTATATTGATGAGCCAAATCACAAAATTAGTATCAGTATACGCAATGTGTTTTTCATCTGAAGACCAATCTGGTTGAAAATAAAAAGTAGGATTTGGTAATTTTATAAACTCTTGGTTTTCGCCATCTTGATTTGCAATGACCAATTCATACTCGCCATTTTTGTCAGAAAACCAAGCTACTTTAGTGCCTTTAGGAGACCAAATTGGAGAACGATCTGCCACTCCAGAAGAGTTGGTTAAATTTCGCCAAGTACCATTTTCTTTAGGAACTGTAAAAATTTCTCCTCGATATTCAAAAATAGCTCTTTGCCCATTTGGAGAAACATTTGGATTTGTTAAATCTCTACCAGAAACGTTCATCCATCTAACTCTAGAGTAGTTTAAATCTCCTTGAACAGTAATGTTAATTTGATTCGAAACTTTGGTTTCTGGGGTTAAAAAATGCAAATAACCACCTTGTTCATAAACGATTCCATTTTCACTGGCATCAATATTTTTAACATCAAATTTTTTATGAAACGTAATTTGTTTTTCTTCTTTTGTATTGATATTGTAAGACCAAATATTGGCTGTATAATCTCTTTCAGAAATGTAAAATACTTCACCTTTAAACCAAACAGGGTTTATGTGTCTTTCGCCATCTAATTGCGGCGTTTTTATCAATTCTTTGGTTTTTAAATCAACAATCCAAATAGGCATTGCTTGTCCACCTCGATAATTTCTCCATTCTGCATCCCAACTTGTAATGGGTGTATAAGCAATGTATTTATTATCATCAGAAATTTGTCCGTAAGCGGCTCTTGGAATTTCAAAAGCTGCTGCCATGCCACCTTTTGGAGAAATTGTATAGAATTTAGTAGTTTCTGTTGGTCTGGATTCTCTGTCTGAACGAAATAAAATTTTACCATCAGGTGTCCAACCTTGTACATAATCTCTTGACGGATGATAGGTTAATCTTTTTGGTTCGCCACCATTTACAGAAACCAAAAAAACATCTGTATTTCCATCATATTCTGCTGTGAAAGCAACCCATTGTCCATCTTTCGAAAAATGAGGGTCAGATTCATTTCCAGTATCACTAGTTAAACGAATTGCATTTCCACCATTTACGGATACTTTCCATAAATCTGCTCCATAAACAAAAACGATATCTGTTTTAGAAAGCGTTGGTTGTCTTAATAAACGCGTTCCTTGTGCATTTGCAATCAAAGAAATTAGTGTGAAAAAGAGTAAAAATAGTTTTTTCATAATTTTAGGAAATTTAGATTTTAAAGGTACATACTATTTTTTAATATAATTATTTAGCAAACAATTGACTAATATCTTTAAAAGCTTTAAACTCTAAAGCATTGTTTTCAGGGTCATTAAAAAACATAGTGGCTTGTTCGCCTACTTTTCCTTGAAAACGAATGCAAGGTTCAATCACGAATTTTGTATTTGCAGCTTTTAACCTTTCTGATAATAAATGCCAATCTTCCCAAGTTAAAACAACCCCAAAATGGGGGACAGGAACCTCATGACCATCTACAGGATTTGATATACGTTGAGCCACAAAATCATCTTTTTGATGAATGACTAATTGATGTCCAAAAAAATCAAAATCGACCCAATGATCTGAACTTCTGCCTTCTTCGCAGTTTAAAATATCTCTATAAAAAGTTCTGCATTTTTCTAAATTTTGAACCGGAATTGCTAAGTGAAATGGTTGTATCATTTTTAGTTTTTAGGTATTATTTTTTTTTGTGTTAAGTATAAATTCTGAAGTTTAAAATCCTGCTGCAGCATCATCTCCTCTTTTATCTGCACCACCTTCTAGTTTTCCATTTGGCAACACTAAAATGGCATCAACCCGTCCAATTATGGTTGATTTTTTTTCTACAATAGAATATCCTAAGCTAGCCAATTCTTTTTTTGTTTTTTCATCAACATTTGTAGAAGGTTTACCCCAAACAAATTTTGCATAACGTTTATCTGAAGGTAATAATAATCTAATATCTTGACGTTTAAAATAACTGTTTATCACAGCTGTATCTTTAGGTTCAACTAATGGTCTCGGATTTGCACCTTTAGTTGGAATTAAGACTTCCATGATTGCAATTCAAACTGGAGCTGGTGGAAGTGTTACTTCTGTTAGATTTAATAATGCTTCTGGCATTAATACCGTTTTTGGATCTGGATATAGGGGATTAGTATCCATAGGAATAACCGATTTTGGTGGAACTGGTTCTGGAGCAGACGTTGTAAGTATTGCAAAGAAATATTTAGGCGAAGATAATGGCAAAATAGCTCATCCAAGCCACAGAGACAATATCACTCTTCACAAAATGAAAGAGCACGCTTTTGGTCTTACCCTTCAAAGATCTGGAGATGAGGGTGGGAAAGCTTCCGCGGCATCTTCAATGTTTAAATATTATGGAACAGAGCATAATAAAGATCGTTACGAGCTAATGATTTCTTCAATGGGCAATAAAGGGCTTGGATGGAGTGAGCAGGGTTTTTCTGATGATGAGCAAGCTATTACAAAGGCTTGGCTTAGAACAAAAGCTAACTCAATTGAGGGTGGAACATCTGAAGTGCAATTAAATGTTATCTCTAGAAGAGTTCTAGATCTACCTAGTTAAAGGAAATAAGGATGAAATTAATACTATCAGAAGAGCAGCAATTTCTTAAAGATACAGCTCAAAGCTTTGCTAGAGATAAAACACCGACAAATCATTTTAGAAAGCTGAGGGATGATGGAAATGCTAAATGTTGGGATGATTCTATTTGGCAGGAAATGGTGCAACTTGGTTGGTCTGGCATATTAGTGCCGGAGGAATTTGGTGGATCAGATTTCGGAATTGCCGGGATCAGCGTCATCATGCAGGAGCTTGGTAAAACTCTTACGCCATCACCATTGCTAGCTACCTCAGTCTTAGGAGTCTCGACTATAAAATTATTAGGTTCCGACGAGCAGAAAAAAAATTATCTTCCAAAGATTGTATCTGGTGAAGCAACAACAGCCCTAGCAGTTGATGAGGGCAATCATCATAGTCCATTTGATATTGAAGCAACTGCAACGCTTGAGGATAATAAGTGGATACTAAATGGCCAAAAGGTTTTTATTATTGATGGTGCAAGTGCAGATCTCATTTTGATTGTTGCGAGAACTTCTGGGAAAAAAGGAGAATCTAACGGGCTTTCTGTTTTTATCGCTGACAAAAACTCGACGGGCTTAGAGGTTTCTCAAATTTCAACGGCAGACTGTCGCAACTATGCAAATTTAGTAATGAGCAATCTAACCCTTAATGCAGACGCGCTTTTAGGAGAAGTGGACATAGCAGGAGAAATCATAGAGCAGGTCTTAGATCTTGGAAGAATAGCCATGGCCTCTGAAATGCTTGGTAATACTGAGGAAGCATTTGAGATAACAATCAACTACCTCAAAGAAAGGAAACAATTTGGTGTGCTTATTGGTTCATTTCAAGCCTTGCAACACAGAGCTGCAAAAATGTTTTGTGAAATTGAATTAACAAAGTCAGCTGTCTTGGCAGCTATGCATGCTGCTGATGAAAACTCAAATGAACTTGAAAGACTCTCTAGTCTTGCTAAGTTTCAAGCCGGTGAAACACTTCATCTAGTGAGTAACGAAGCCATTCAAATGCATGGCGGGATAGGTGTAACAGACGAGTATGATATTGGTTTTTACCTTAAAAGAGCTCGAGTGGCAGAACAAATCTTCGGCACCTCAGAATATCACCAAGCTAGGTATGCAGATATAAGCGGTTTTTAATATGTCCTCCATTCAACCCTTGCTCGATACCATGCAAAAACTTCGAGACAAGGAAGATGGATGCCCATGGGATATTGAGCAAACTTTTGAATCGCTTTCCAAGCACTTGATTGAAGAGGCTTATGAAGCAACCGACGCAATTGCTAAAAAAGATTATCTAAACTTAAAAGAAGAGTTAGGAGATGTTTTACTTCAGGTCATTTTTCACTCTCAAATCGCAAGCGAATTAGAGTTATTTGATTTTAAAGAGGTCTCAGACTCATTGAATGAAAAACTTATTAGGCGTCATCCCTATGTATTTAATGGTGGAGAAAAGCCTTTTTCAGCCAAAGATCAAACTAGGCTTTGGGAAGCAATCAAAGAAGATGAAAAAAAGAATATCAAGCCTTCCTCAATCTTTGAAGATATTCCTAACTCAATGCCTCCCTCCCTTCGCGCAGAAAGAATTCAAAAAAAAGCCTCCAAAAAAGGTTTTGATTGGAATCATCCTCATGAAGTTATCGCTAAGATAGATGAAGAGATTGAAGAGTTAAAAGTTGCTATAGCAAACCAAGATAAAAATAATATAGAAGAAGAAATGGGAGACTTATTATTTACAGTTATTAATCTTGGTAGACATCTTGATATCGATACCAATGAAGCCTTGGCTCGCTCAAATAGAAAATTTATAAATCGTTTCCTTGCCTTAGAAGAAACACTAATGAGTGCTCATCAAAGGATTGAAAACACCTCGCTTGAAGAGCTAGAAAAAATTTGGGTTAAAATTAAATCCAATGAATAAAGTTAGAAAATCTTTTGTTGGAGTAGTTACCTTCTGCAGCATAGTATTTATTCTATCTGTTGGGGTTATTGTTCTATCCATAATTAATGTTCCACGGATAGTCCCCAATAAAAAATTAAAAAAATCATTAGGTCATATCTCCAATAGAATTGGCAGTAAAATAGTTGAGATCATCACTGCATCTCTTCAAATTCTGCATGGCCTCGAGTGGCATTTTGATATTCCAGAACATCTGAATACTAGAACTTGGTATGTAGCTATGAGCAATCATCAGTCATGGGCAGATATTTTTATTCTCTTAGCTGCTGGGCACAAAAAAATGCCACTCTTAAAATTTTTTATGAAAAAAGAATTGCAGTGGATACCAATTATTTACTTAGTTCATAAAACTATTGATATGCCCTTTCTCAACAGACATTCCCAAAAACAAATAGAAGCTAATCCAGAATTAAAAAAATTAGATTATCAAAATGCAGAAACAGCTGCTAAAAGATTCTCGAGAAATCCTTCTACAGCATTTAGTTTTGCTGAAGGTACTAGATTCACTCATGAGAAACATCTAGCTCAAGACTCTCCTTATAAAAATTTCTTAACTCCAAAGATTGGCGCGCTAGCGATTGCGTTAAAAGGAATGCCGCAAGTTAATGAGTTGATTGACTTTACTGTAATTTATTCCACAGATAAAAGATCAACATGGGATTTTTTATGTGGGGAAATGAGGCAAGCAAAAGTCTATGCAAAGGCCCATGAGATTCCTGAAACTCTTAAGGGAAAGAATTTTGATCAAGAGGAGGAATACCGAAGAGAATTCAAAAATTTTATTGAAAAAATCTGGAAAGAAAAACAAGAACTATATACTGAATCAGAATTCTAACTTCGTATCTGCAACTATCCAACCATTCCCATCGACGTATAACCAATTGCCAGAATGCATAATGGTACTTCCAAATGAAATCATAATATCTTCAAAACCATGACCTTGTTTGTTTGTTTTTTGGGCCACACTTCCTCGTGCAAAAATAGCCAAATCAAGAGTTCCTAAGATTTCTACGTCTCTCACATACCCATTCACAAAAATACCAGCCCAATTATTGTTTGATGCAGACTCAGCTATTTGATCTCCGACCATAGAGGCATGGGATACTCCAGAAGCATCAATAACTAATATCTTATTTTGTCCATCTCTTGATAATACAGACTTCACAATAGAGTTATCATCTGAGCAGGAGACGGTATAAATCTCTCCAATCATTGATCCTTTTCTTCCATAAGGTTTTAGAGTGAGTTTTCCAATTTGGATTTGATCGGAATACTTATCTGATAGATCAGGCAGGGTCATCATGCTATCTCCAAACCAAGATTATGAATCTGATTAATAATATCTTTGCGCCTGGGATCATTCTCTAATTTTTCCCAAGATACTATTTTTGATGCTTTCAGAGAAGTAAGTGTTGTGGATTGGGAGGTGCTCTGTTTCTCCATAAATCTTAATGCCTGAAGCGCAGCAGGGCGATCATTGCATATCAAGATCATAGTGCAACCTGACTCAAGAGCTTTTTGGACTTTATGATCTATCCCACCAATAAAATCTGTTCCTTTCATCGAGAGATCATCACTAAAAATTTCACCTTTAAATTTCATCTTTTCTCTAAGGGTATTTTGGAGCCAATATTTAGAAAAAGTTGCAATATTATTATCAATTTCGGGAAAAGAAATATGGGCAGTCATAATGCCACCTAATCTATTATGCAGCTCATGAAATGGAATCAAATCATGCTGCTTCAAATCATCCAAAGATCTCAAGTCTTCAGAATAAGATAGGTGAGTATCTGCATGAATCCCTCCGTGCCCAGGAAAATGCTTACCAACTGCTTCCATTCCAGCTTCGTTCATCCCATTAATAAATGAATTGGCTATATTAATTACTGTTTTTGGAGTGTCCCCAAAAGATCGATCGCCAATAATGGAACTTCTATCTAAATCTAGATCTAGAACTGGCGCAAAGCTAATATCCAGTCCTGAGGCAATTACTTCTGATGCCATCAACCACCCCAAATTAGAGGCCAGAATTAAACCATTATCTTTATCCTGCGCAACAAATTTACCCAGTTTTTGCATAGAGGGTAAAACTGCATAACCATCAATTAGACGTTGCACTCTTCCACCCTCTTGGTCCACAGCAATCAAAAGATTTGGATTTACCTCGGCAATTTGATGGCAAAGAGACAGAACTTGATCCTTGGAAACAATATTACGAGAAAATAAGATCACTCCTCCAACATGAGGGTTTTGTAAAAGAGTTTTTTCTTCATTGGTAAGAGAGCTGCTATCTAAATCAAGCATCAATCTACCTAACAAATTCTTTTGCATGATGTTTTATGGCTAAAATAATATTTATTAATTATGCAACTGATAGTATTTTTAACCAAGTTCCATGCAAGGTATGGATTTTCACATAGTATGTCTATGCAATCTAAACAAGCAACCTCTAACTTATTAGTTTTTGAGTGCTTTAATTAGCTCTGCTGTAACAGCTGGATCT
>ENA-OREM01000747-OREM01000747.1-marine-metagenome-genome-assembly--contig:-NODE-747-length-19577-cov-4.236051_pt1 | contig 19577 bp, 22 predicted proteins | sample MGYA00248623_ERZ508561 | MGnify/ENA primary metagenome ERZ508561 (study PRJEB26227, sample SAMN06264494) | marine metagenome | isolation source: Columbia River Estuary | place: USA:Columbia River Estuary...
CTACCGTTTGTTCCGTTTGTTCCTGAAGTTCCGTTTGTTCCTGAAGTTCCGTTAGTTCCTGATGAACCTGAACTACCGTTTGTCCCTGAGGTACCGTTCGTACCTGAAGTACCATTTGTTCCTGAACTACCAGATGAACCATTTGTACCCGAACTACCAGATGAACCATTTGTTCCTGAAGTTCCGTTTGTCCCTGATGAACCTGACGTTCCATCATTACCTGAAGAACCTGAAGTTCCATTAACACCAGGTTGACCCTTTAAACCAGTAGCACCTACTGGAATAATAAAGTTTAATATGGCGTTATTTTCATCTCCTGAATTATTAACGTCTGCAGGTGTTCCTTCTAAACCTGTCGCAACATCACCTACTGCAACTGTAGTATTTGTACCATTTCTTCCTGATGTACCATTTGTACCTGAGCTACCTGAAGAACCGTTTGTTCCGTTTGTCCCTGATGAACCTGAACTACCGTTTGTTCCTGAAGTTCCGTTTGTTCCTGAACTACCCGAAGTTCCGTTTTTTCCAGACGTTCCGTTAGTTCCAGATGAACCTGAACTACCGTTTGTTCCTGAAGTTCCATTAGTTCCTGATGAACCCGAACTACCGTTTGTTCCGTTTGTTCCAGATGTACCAGGAGCTCCTTTAATACCTGAAGTTCCGTTAGTTCCTGATGAACCTGAACTACCGTTTGTTCCGTTAGTTCCTGAAGTTCCATTAGTTCCTGAACTACCAGATGAACCAGATGTACCTGAATCACTAATTGGTTGAATGAACATAAATAGTTCATCAGACTCAGTAACACCAGACCAGTTTGAACTTGAAATAGGTTCTAATTGGAAGGTTCTTTCACCGGCTGCAGTATCATATCCAGTTACATAGAATGATTTGAATACATTACCATCAGTTGCTTTAGCGATAACAATAATAGACTTTCTGCTATTACTTGAAAGTGTCATAGATGACAGGGAAGTTGCCGCTGAACTTCCTCTTAAATTGGTTTCGCTTATAGTAACCTGAGAAGGTGTAGTATGATTATCGAATCTAAGATATCCAGATGTTACACTACCAGATGATGGTAAGTGATATGCATATGGTTGACCGAATGTGTTTGGCAGGGCCGTGTTTTCGTACTTACCTGTGCTTGAATTATACAATAAAGCTTCACCAGCTACTGGCGAAACAGATAAGAATTCAAGGATTTGTTTTAGTTTCAATTGAGACATGAATCGGAATATTCTTTTTTACGTTATATTATTATATATCTACCTGATATCGACACTGTGTTTGGTTTGGGTACTTATTAAAAAAAAATTAATTTTGTTTTTTAGTAATAAGTGCCATAAAATCAAGATGTTGTTTTAAAATATCTGATTTTGAATCGGAATTATCCGTTTTATACCATGTCCATGCAATAGAATTTAATATATTTGTTTGTTTTTCTTTTAATTTATTTATGCTTTTTTCTATGGATTCAATTTGATCATATGCTGATTCAGGAATTTCAACTCCTAATTTCATAGCAGCCATAATCAATTGTGCCCAATCTTCTGTTTCATTAGCACTAACAGCTTGTTCATATATTGCTTTATATGCACCAAGCTCTGACGCTGGCATATTAGAATCTAATTTATCAGGATGACATTTAACGACAACCTTTCTAAATAAGCCCTTAAAATCAGGGTGTTTATTAGACTCTTTTTCTAAATCTTCTTGTTCTTTAACTGACTTAGCCCAACCATCTGCCATATTATCCATCTCGTCGGTTTGTAAAATACCTTCTTGATCAATCTCATTTAATGATTTCATAAATGAGTCCTTGATCTCAGTATTAGCTTGTTCAATATCTCGAAGATCTTCTACTAAAAACTCATACTCTCTGACAAGTCTTCTAAAAATTATCTTTTTAGCGTCGATTGACATAACTTATTTATATAAGTTTGTTTGCCAATCATATATAGAACCCAACTTGTGATCATTAATACCCATAGTGGTTTCAATCAATCCTTTATATGTTTCTAAAAGACCTTCGTTATAAACTGTGTATCTAGTTAAAACCCTTTCACTATTCTCATTATAGGCTTCCATGTTCTCGTCATGTTTTTCGATAGCGAGTTTAAGTTGTCGTGCACCTGAACCAATGTTATTGCCGTGATAATAGTATCCAGCATCTTTAATCATCGGTGCGTTGTGTACTAATGGGAACTGTAGATAAAGAGCATCTAAATATGAATAGTTTAATGGGTTTGTGTGTTGATGTGCAAGAACGACATCTGCAAATTGAGCTAAAGCATCAATAGCTCCCAATCTTGGTAAATAATTTAATTTAATAGGGTCCTCGTTGAACATTCTAGTGTGTTTAATCACTGAAGCGTAATAATTATTTTTAATAATGTCCCCGCCACACAATATGTTTAGTTTTTGGAATTCTCCGCCTATGCTTAAATAATCTTCGGCTATTAATAGATTATTAATGTGCCATTTTTGAACACCAATGTTTGATTCAAAACAAGCTAATTGTTTTTCTACATTAGACTTTCCTGCTTTATATACAGGCACTGGTAATCCTCTTTCTATAACCTCAGAATTGTTATATTTTTGTGAAGCTAAATCTAAAAACATGGGATCCCATATAAAAGGAACTGGTCTAACTTTATTTACAGGAAGATTATGCAATACTCTATAATATTCACGGTTTAATTCCTCTTGTTGTGGCACATACCAAACTTCATCTAATTCTTGATTATATCCAGTTGCTTCTGGTCCAGAATTAAACATAGCAGCTTCTAAGTCATTCATATAATTGTTATCACAAACATACTTAATAACTTTTTTATTAGTTCCGGTTTTCTTAAAGTCTAAAATATTTATATCTGAATAAGTTGCGCCTAACCAAATCATCAAGTCTGTATCAACCGCCTTTTCTTTATAATCATATATAGGAAATTGATTAACATCCCATACTACTTTTTCTTCATATGGTGCTTGTACTTCGCTAGCATTTAATAGGTATGCATTATATCCTATTTCTTTTAAGGCTTTAAGTAGATATAACGCGTTTAGTTTAATATCGTTTATCCAAAGACTTTCTCTTTCTTTGCCAAGTGAAATTGTAATACCAATGTTCATATTGTTAGATTTATTTGTTTGATTTATATATTCATAAAAAAAGGTCCACCTTTCGGTGGACCTTCTAGGATTAACTAAGTTTAATCGTTAGTTGTTACTAAATGATTAAGCTAATGTACCAGAAACAACGATGTGATCGGTATTTTCTAAGTCATAACCTAAACCTGTAACGGTAAATAATTGACCGTTTTCAGAAACCCAACCGTCAACACCTTCACCAGCTTCGTGGATCTGTAAACCGTTAACGAATACAGCAACGTGTCCTCCGTTAAGATTGAATACTTTACCAGCGTCGAAAGATGTTCTACTTACGAAAAGAGCGATTACTTCATCAGAGTTAACACCTGATAATGCATCGATTTGACCTTGTAAGTCAGAATCTAAAGCAGCGATTGATGTATCAGTGTAAGACTTAGCAGAAGCAACAGCATCAGACTCAGCTGTATCAGCATAAGTCTTAGCAGATGCCAATGCGTTGTTAGCTTTAGTTGTAGCATCTGAAGCAGCAGCACTTTGAGCATCTGAAGCATAACCTTGAGCAGCAGAGTCAACTACGATATCAGCGTCAGCAAATGCTTTGTTGATGATAACTTCTCTACCGTCAGTGTAAGATTTAGCAGAAGCAATAGCTTCAGACTTAGCAGTGCTAATGTCATTTACCAAACCTACGATATCAGCAGTATCTAATCCATCAATGAAACCTTTGATTTCAGCAAATGAATCTAAAGCATCAGTAGAGTCTAGCAATAATGCGTCGATTCTAAGTTTCTGGATGTCAGAATAATCTTTAGCGTCAGAAAGTGCCTTGTTAGCTTTAGTTGTTGCATCACCCGCAGCGTTAGACTCAGCAGTGTTAGCTTTAGTCGTAGCGTCAGAAGCAGCAGTTGCTACCGCGTTAGACTCAGCAGTGTTAGCTTTAGTCGTAGCGTCAGAAGCAGCAGCAGAAATAGCTTCAGACTTAGCAGTACTGATTGCAGTAACGTTAGCAGTTCCAACTGTAGCATTGTGGATAGTTCCAACAGCAGATACGAAATCAGAAATTTGTTTTACTTTTAATTGTGCCATGTTTTATATATGTTATTTTTAGGCCTAAGGGACATTATTGTCCCTGCTATATTATATATAAAAAACGCCAAGTGTAAATCTACTACTTGGCGTTTTATTATTAAATATTTTTATTTATTTTATAATATGTTAATCTAAACTAGATTTTTGATATGAGATGTCAATGTCGTCTGTTCCATCTAACTGATATCCGGCTATTGAACCGTTCCAGAATAAGATATCTCCTGCTTCAATATCAGCTATTGGTTTAGCTGTGGCACCACCATCATTAGAGAAATAAGAGTCTTCAGTTTTCACACCGTCGCCTAAATTAATTTCCATTCCGTTAACTTTAATAGCAACCGATGAGTCGCTGAATGGTGTATATGTAATACTGATTTCAGTTGAGTCTCCATCAGCTGTAGTTACAACTGATCTTTTATTTAGATCTGCATTAGTATTAATACCCACTGCTTGAACGGCACCTGAACCACTTGCTTCAAATCTTGCAGTCGCATCATCAATCCAATAACCAATATTTGGTAATGAAGATGATAATTGTGCAATACCTGCAACGATTGGCATACCATCTGCATCTAACTCGATACAAACTCCTGCTTGCTCTTCATCTGGGTAATTATTACCACCACCCGATGAATCACCTAGAATAATATAAGAATCAACATCTTCAATAATTACTTGTGCAAAACCATCACCGTCTCTAGAAATAACTGATCCGATTCTGTAAGCTTTACCAGATGGCTGGAGTAACCAGTCGCCTGCTTCAACATCGCCTGCCCCATAGTAAAATGGAGTATTAGTTGTTGCATCACCATGTGTTTGTGGTGTGATATTAAGATCCACCTGAAATGATTTAGGATATCCAAACCAAACGCTAGCCTCGTCAGAGATAGTGTCTACTGGAACTGAAGTACCTGATACAACAGATGTGATTAATAATTGTGTTGGTTTACCTGATTGATTAGTTGCCATTTGTTTTTATATAATTTTTTATGCTTCTACGAAGAATGTTATAGTTGTGTGTGCTGTTCCAGCTGTTGCTCCACCGGTATTAATACCTGTTATTCCATTAAAGTTTACAGTAGCATTACTTACTGTATTTTGAATAGACATTTGTGATGCACTTCTACCAACAAATGCAACTGTAAATAAATTAACTCCGTTTAGTGCTGTAGTAGAACCGAATAAAACAGGTTTACCTAGCGGGTGAGTTAATGTTAAGTTGTTGTTAGATCTTTGAATATCCCAACCTGATTGTGACCAACCATTAGCTGAATTATAAATTTCATCACCACCTGGCGCCCATACGTTTGCGATAGGATCAGATGCATTAATAGATCCACTTAACATATTAACTTTAATTCTGTATGCAACAGTAGCTCCGGTTGGGTTTGTACCATTAACACCTGATGTACCATTAGTACCCGCTTCACCTTGAATTCCATCAACACCTGAAGTACCGTTAGCACCTGATTTAGTATATGATATTGCAAAAGAATTATATAGCGCACTTGTACCCGCAGCCGCGATGACATTAACACCAAACGTTACGTTACTACCGTTGTCTGTTATTCCAGTAATCGTATATGTACCAAATGATGATGTAGATCCTACTTTGTGTGCAGTGATAATATCACCTACACTTATATTCGCTAACCAATTGGTTGCGTCAACCGATCCAGTCGCAGTTTTATTAATTATAAACTCAGTAGCACTAGACATTGTGCTGTTGTTTGCTGTCCAAAAACCTGCATTTACAGAAGGTCCAATTGACCATCTTAGTGTATTAGCACCGTCTATTCCATTGATACCACTTGATCCTGATGTACCGTCGATACCTGAAGTACCATTTACACCCGAAGTTCCGTCAATACCTGAAGTACCGTCTTGTCCATTGATACCACTTGATCCTGATGTACCGTCGATACCTGAAGAACCTGAAGAACCATCGGTTCCACTAACACCTGAAGTTCCTGAAGAACCTGAAGTACCGGCAATCCCATTAGCACCAGAAGTTCCAGATGTTCCATTTGAACCATTAATACCAGAAGTACCATCGGTTCCTGACGTCCCAGCAGCACCTTGCACACCTTGGATTCCATCAACACCCGAAGTTCCGTCAATACCTGAAGTTCCGTCTTGTCCATTTATGCCATCGACACCAGAAGTACCGTCTTGTCCACTTATGCCATCGACACCAGAAGTTCCGTCTTGTCCACTTATGCCATCGACACCAGAAGTTCCATCAGTACCGGCAACACCTTGTTCACCTTGCACCCCGTCAATACCTGAAGAACCTGAAGTTCCAGCCTCACCTTGCGCTCCGTTAATACCAGAAGTTCCGTTCGTTCCTGAAGTTCCATCAATACCAGAAGTACCGCTTAAACCTGAAGTACCGTCTTGACCAGGAAGACCTTGGTCACCTTGTATACCATCGATACCTGAAGTACCGTTAGTACCTGAAGTTCCGTTAACACCAGAAGTTCCATCAGCACCGGCAACACCTTGTGCACCTTGTGCCCCATCAATACCTGAAGAACCTGAAGTTCCAGCCTCACCTCGTGCACCGTCAATACCTGAAGAACCAGAAGTTCCAGAAACTCCTGAAGTTCCGTCTTGGCCGTCAACACCAGAAGTACCGCTTAAACCTGATGTACCGTCTTGGCCGTTTATACCATCGATACCTGAAGTACCATCTTGACCATTAATACCTGAAGTACCATCGGTTCCACTAACACCTGAAGTTCCTGATGTTCCGTCCTGTCCGTTTATACCGTCAATACCAGAAGTTCCAGCTTGTCCGTCAATACCGGATGTACCGTCTTGTCCATTTATACCATCAATACCGGATGTTCCGTCTTGTCCATTTAAACCAGATGTACCATCAATACCAGAAGTTCCAGCCTGTCCGTCAACACCAGATGTTCCATCTAAACCGTTAACGCCCGATGTACCGTTTTGTCCGGCAACACCTTGTTCACCTTGTGCTCCATCAATACCTGATGTACCGTCTTGGCCGGCAACACCTTGTTCACCTTGTGCTCCATCAATACCAGATGTTCCATCAATACCAGATGTTCCATCAACACCAGATGTTCCAGCTTGACCATCAACACCTGAAGTTCCGCTTAGGCCAGATGTTCCATCGATACCAGAAGTACCATTTTGACCATCAACACCTGAAGTTCCAGCCTGGCCGTCAATACCTGAAGAACCAGAAGTTCCAGAAGTAGTTACCGTAACTGAAGGGAATACCACTTCTAAATTACCGTTGCCATTATTATTGACAATTGCACCACCACTAAATGTGATGTTATTAATATCATCTATTTTCGCTAATCCTTCTGGAGTAATTGAAATACCATGAGGTGATGAGTATGACTCTGTAAAGATACCTAATTCATCACCAGCTTCAATCTTATATGTTGAACCAGGGATACTTGAATTACCTTCAGAAACAACTATCAATTCGATAGCGTCATCAGCATCGTTATTAATTGGATTATTGACATCTTGATTTAGTACATCAATTCTTGACCAACTTTTAATTTCAAATGCAGAATATTCGCTGTTGTTATTTACGTTAGTTAAGAATAATGAAACCTTAACACCATCGACATCAATTCTATTCTCTAAAACTGATTCTAAATAAGAGTTTCTATAACCCTTATCGTCTTTAACTGCAATTCTAATTTTAGTAACACCAGAAGGTGATTCATCATTTAATACGATTTGACCTTGTGTAGGTTTTTCGCTAATTGCAAATGATTTTACTTTATATACTGCACCTGGTAGAGTAAATCTACTTACAACGATATCACCTACTTGTTTACCAGCATCATAAACGTTTGCTAGTTTAATATGTGGTAAAATAGTTTGATTAATTCCTAAAGTAACTGTTACTTTAGCTTTTAATGCACCATATGTTGCGTCGGTACTAAATGGTAAAGCTGCAGTTTGATCACCTGTCAAAGGAATATTGATTACACCTTGATCGTCTGAGTTAGCAGCACCGTATGTTAGATTTCCAAGTGATTTAGAAAGTGTTGCAATAACAGTATTGTCTGAATTATACAATTCTACTTTAACATCGTTAGCAACACCGATATTCAATTGATTACCGATATAGTCTTGGTGTAGTACAATATTTATGCTATTAGCCTGACCTCTAACGATTCTCGCTAATTCAGGTAATACTAAAATTATGTTTTGATTTGAAACAGTTGGCATGTGTTTATAGTTATTTTTCTTGATTTATATATCATTATTAAAATGAGTAGTCTCTATGTAACATAGAAAATATCTTTTGGTTTATTACGCATATTGCATTATTTTCTAAAATAGTATCTGTTTTACAGTCTATTCTAATAACAATCTTATCTGATTGCTTAGAAATAATTTCTTCGACACGTGCAAAATAATTCTCATCTGTCCATTTTTCAGTCTGCATGTGGTTTAATTTAAACTTTTTCCAGTCCTGTGTAAAATATTTATTGGGCTTTATGAAATGATATACGTGCATTGCATTATCAGGAGTCTTAATAAAAACAAACCCATCATTTAAAAAGTACGGCTTATTTGGAACATAGTTACATGTCATGCCAGTTTCTATAATCCTCCACTGCTCTCTACATATTGCATGGATTTCTTCATATGAATCAATCGCTTCATCTAATACACTGTCTAATACACTATCTAGTTCTAATTCCTCTTCAGTTGAAAACACTAATTCTAAATTAGGAAATTCAAATCCACCGACAATTTGATTAATTGGATTAGGATCTTGTGTAGCCTTAACAGCATCATATCTATATAAGTAATCTAATGTGTCGTCGATTTCAAATAAAACGTCCATTAAATTACCAGCCGCCAGTTTCTTTCTTAGATCAGAGATAGCGCCTCTTAATTTATATGTACGATATTCGATATCTGCTGGACCATCGATAATCCATTCCGGTATTTTAATTCTAGGATTCATATTCTATTTATCAATACTACATACTGGTATAAAGCAAAAAAGGCACTATATTATAGTGCCTTTTTATTTATTTTGTAATATGTTATTACTTTTTGGTTTTTCTCTCTCGAGTCTTCTTAGCTTCTACTACTACAGTTTCTTCTTCCATAGGGTTTCCGTTAGTTGTCAAACCCCATTGTAAAATAAACCAGTTGATTTCTCTTTCGGCAGTAGAATTACTCATCTTAAGTTTATTTCTGAGTATTTGTGTAGCCTGTTTGATAAATTCTTGTTCTCTTTCTCTAGTGGTATTATATTGCATATACCAGTCGGCAATATCGACCACATCCTCATATGTTTTATTATGAGGTTTAAGCTGTAAATTAATTAGCTCAATAAAAACTTCGCGTGTTTTCTCTCTATTTGCCATATTTTATATATTAATATTATTTTGGTTTTATGATTTCATCAATTATGCCGTATGCAACAGCCTCTTCTGCATTTAACCAAAAGTCTCTTGTAGCATCTTTCATTACCTTCTCTGCTTTCTTACCACAGTATGAACCTAACAAATTAAAAAGCTCTAAGTTTACTTTTTGCCATTCAGCCCAATCAACTTCAGCGTCTTGGATGTTTCCACTAAAACCACCTGAAGATTGGTGTAACATAGTCGTAGAGTGTCTTAGAGAAGCTCTCTTGCCTTTAGTTCCTGCACCTAATAGTACTGAACCCATTGAAGCTGCCATCCCTGTATTCACAGTACGTATATCACATGGTATATATTCCATCACATCGACCATTGAAAGACCAGACTTAACTGAACCTCCCGGTGAATCAATATGCATTGTAATATCGTCTGCACTATTACTAGCTAAGAACATTAACTGTGCTTGTACAACGGTACTCATTGCATCATTTACAGGACCTGCAACCCACAACAATCTATCGGCCATCAATCTAGAAAAGATATCCATTTGAGTAACTCTCATTTCTCTTTCTTCTAAAATGTATGGGGTCATTGATGCTTGCTTATTAGCAACTGCACTATATAGATCTAGATGTGAACCGCTTACGTTAAATTCTGACTTAGCGTATCTTTGAAATTCTTTATCTTTTGGGAAATAGTTCATTATGATATTTGTTTTTGCATTTGTTTAATTAAGTCACATGTCTCGTATTCTTCAATCATAGAGAAATACTTTTTAGCCTTTCCTAATGATTTTTCAAAACCAGATTCAGGTAGAACCATTTCGTATTCGTGCCCTTCGTCATCAACGAGTATTGCTAACACATTGTCCTCTGGTTTCTTTTCAATAATATTTAAAACATATTCGACTATTCGTCTATAGAATATATCATACTTAGATATCAACAGTTTCTCAAAGTCTTCTGCTAAGATGTGTGTTGGATCAATATGTATTTTCGGAGGTGTTGCCATGTTACAATGTAAAGTAGTCACTCAATATATTTTTATAGTCAATATCTTTAGCGCCTTGTGTTTGATCAATTCTTGTTGTAAATTCAATACCAGCTTCTGTTAAAAACACGCTGCCATTTTCATAATCAATAAGAGGTTCTTTTAGAATTAAATTATTATTTGTATTCTCTACGTCTTCGGCTATAATCTTATTTACGATATCGTAGTGTCGTTCGTAAAAATGCAAGTTATCTGCAAAGTGATAATATGTGCCTAATTCTAACGTGTTGTATTTTTCATTCTTTTTAAGAATAAGATAAACTGATTGCATCAAGAATGAAAAGAACGGTGCATCAAATGTTAATCCATAAAATACATCATTGGATCTCATTTGAATTTTCATATTCAATTTGTTGTCTCTAATAAAGAAATTAGCATACATCGTACATACGAAATCTTTATTGCCTTTGAATTGAAACTTAGGTTGATTAAAAAACATAATAGCTTGTCGGCTATTTTTGTCTGCTAAAAGCGAATCTACAACCCATCCAATTTGTTCATCATTAATTACAAGAGAACCGTAGTTGGAATTAATTTCATTAGTATTAGGATTTGTAATACCTTTCCAGAAGCCTGAGAAATTATTAATATAATCTATATTATTGTCTCTGTGTAAGTACCATGCCATTTCACCTGCAAAGTATTTCCAATTAAAACCTCTCGCTGCAAAATCAGCAATCGGTCTAGTTGGATCAATTTCTAAATCTGCTAACAAAAGTTCTTTAACTTCTAAGTCTCTTGGTTTAGAAACATCTCCGTAATCATCAATCTCTATTACTAGGTTTTTAAATCTATGTGTAAAATCTATCATTTATTATGTGTTTATAGATGTTATACTATAATTTAATAAAAAGTTTATCGCTGGCTGGTTTCTTTGTGATCAAATATTCTACGTCTTTTTGAATATCTTGATCTATGATTGCATCAGCAACAATATCTTCTACATATTTCTGAATAGCTCTCTTAATAGGTCTAGCACCATAAGCTTGATCATATCCTTCTTTTGCTAAAAAGTCTTTTGCTGGTTTAGAGAATTTAAAGATATAACCCTCTTCTCCCATTCTATATGAAAAGTTATCTAATTCTATTTGAACTATTTTGAGTATATCTTTAGTTTCTAATTGATCAAACAAAATAATATCGTCTAATCTATTTAAGAATTCAGGGCTAAATTTATTCTTTAATTCCTTCTTAATAATAGAATCCATCTTTTTGCTTTCTTCAGCGATTGTTGAATTGCTTGCAAATCCAATACCAGATCCGAAATCTGAAATCTTTCTAGCACCAACATTCGATGTCATGATAATGATAGTGTTAGTAAAATCAACTGTACGACCACTCGAATCTGTCAATCTACCTTCATCTAATACTTGCAATAAAGTATTAAATACATCAGGGTGTGCTTTCTCGATTTCATCAAATAAGACAACTGAATAAGGTTTACGTCTAACTGCTTCTGTTAATTGACCACCCTCTTCGTGTCCAACGTATCCTGGAGGCGAACCTATTAATCGGCTAACATTAAACTTTTCTTGATATTCTGACATATCAATTCTAATCATAGCATCAATATCACCGAACATGTATTCTGCTAAAGCCTTCACTGTTTCGGTTTTACCAACACCAGTCGGTCCTAAAAACATAAATGATCCTCCTGGTTTTCTATGACTAGCGACACCAGTTCTAGAACGCTTAATGACTCTACACAACGCATCAACTGCTTGATCTTGACCAATAATCATCTTCTTAATTTCAGATGACATTTTCTTAATCATCTTAAGATCATCAGTGCCTAATTTATTTACTGGAATTCCAGTTTGAGTAGAGATGGTTTCAGCGATATCAGATACCTCAATTTGACGCTTAGTTAATTTAAGCGATTCCTCCCAAGACCTAGTCTCTTCAGCGATTCTACCTTCTATTGAAATTTGTGAATCTCTTAGTCTAGCAGCCACTTCATAGTCTTGTTCCTCGACCGCGGCTTTCTTTTGCAGTTTAATATCTTCAGCCTCTTTCTCTAGGTTTTTGATTTTAGACGGTATCTTAACCTCTAGCAAATGCGTTCTTGCTCCAGCTTCGTCTAATAAGTCAATTGCTTTATCTGGAAGTTCGCGTTGTTTAATGTAGCGATCACTCATCCTAACACAAGCTTCAATAGCCTCTGGTGTGTACTCTACTGAGTGATACTCTTCATAGTTATGTTTGATGCGCATTAGGATATCGATAGTATCTTCAACGGACGGTGCGTCGACAAAGACCTCTTGGAATCGACGCGTAAGCGCGCCATCGTCCTCAATGTTTTCACGATATTCATCTAATGTTGTAGCACCAATACATTGTACTTGGCCACGTGCTAATGCTGGCTTAAGAATGTTAGATGCATCTAATGCACCACTTACACCACCTGCACCAACGATTGTGTGTAATTCATCAATGAACACAATCACGTTGTCGTTGTTTTTAAGTTCGTCGACAATATTCTTCATACGCTCTTCAAACTCGCCACGGTACTTAGTACCCGCAACTATGTTTGCCATATTTAAAGAAATTAGTCGTTTGTTAACGAGTACTCTCGCCACTTTCTTGTCAACAATTCGTTGTGCAATGGCTTCAACAATAGCTGTCTTACCAACGCCAGGGTCACCTAAAATAATAGGATTGTTTTTCTTTCTACGGGCTAATATCTGGCAAATTCTATAAATCTCTTTATCTCTACCGATAATAGGATCTAGTTTACCATCAGCAGCCGCAGCTGTTAAATCTTCACCAAACTCATCTAAGAATGGAGTAGCCTTTTTCTTCTGTGCTCCTTTTTTATTTTTCTCGTTTTCGTATCCGTCTGCTAATGACATATTTTGATTATTTTATTACTATTGTTATATGTATCAATTTTATTTAGTTTACAATATTGTCTGCTGCATATGCTCCAGGTAAAAGATCTGGTTTACATCTAGCTTTAAAACCTAAAGATTCTACATAACCAACTGCTGCGCTAACTAATTTATTAGATTTCTTAGAAGGATCTGTATTATAGTCTAAATCAATGGTTGAAACTTCTATGCCATGTTTTCTTAAATAGAGCGCAACGTCACAAGATTTTTCAGTTTCTTTCCATAATCTGGTCCACATATCTCTAATTACAGGCACTTCATCTTTCTTATAGATCACATGACATCCGGTCGACGCTATGTGGAATACAACAGTAGTAGCATAAATAGTTTTAGTAGCCTTGTTTTGACTATCACATCCCAAATAGATTTGCATATCAAATCCTTGGTTATCTTCTATTATTTGCTTAACATAGGGCGCTAGTTCGAACTGTGGAAGTCCGGTTAATTTCTTAAATTTCATATGTTAACCTATTAGTTATTCTCTATTTCTAAAATGATAACCAGCCCAACCCGTAGCAATGTATTTAATTTCATTAGGTGCTGGAATACCATGGTGGGGGTGTGTCCATCCTGCTGGCCAGATTAACGTTAGACCTTTCTTTGGCTTTACTTTAATACCTTGATAGACAAATTCAGTTTCGCCACCTTCTTCGATATCGTTGAGGTATGTCGTAAACGCAAGTATTCTTTGAATCTTTCCCTCTCTTGGTCCACCTTCTTCAATGTGCGTTGGATTATATGCATCGCCTGGATCATATCGCTGAATATTAAAGGGCGGAAAAAAGCTCCAACTAGTTCCCATAACATGACACCATTTGTATTCTTTTTTATAAGCATTGAATGCCTCGCGTACCTTTGTCATGTATTCATCCATAAGATCCGAATCCATTTGTCCATTTTGTAATCGGTGATATCCCCTAACTTTATCAAAAAAAGAATTGTTTTCTCTATATTCAAAATCTTCTATAATCTTATCACATATATCACCATCCATTTGGTATGCCATAATGAATGATGGTGAAGTGTGGTCTATTTGTGGTAGTAACATATCTTATTTATACATTTTATTTGCGCGCTCTAAATCTGATGGTGTATCAATGCCAAATGATTTATACTCGGTAAAACCAGCTAACATTAATATACCATTATCCATCCATGTCAATTGCTCTAAAGAGTTTGATATCGACGATTCGGTTGGTTTAGCATTAGAAATTATATCTAGATTAGAAGCACTATATCCGTAAATACCAATGTGCTTAAAAACAAAATTAGTTTCTACATAAACTGAACTTCTAGTAAACATCACAACATTGCCAGACTTATCGGTAATCACTTTAACGGCATTAGGATCAGTTGATTCATTATCGATGAGGTTAGTCTTTAAAGTGATAATAAATTCTGGAAACGCGTTAACGGTCTTAATTACGTTATCGATATCTTTAGGTTCTATGAATGGTTCATCGCCTTGGACATTGATCACAAAATCTGCATGTTTTAGTTTTTGAACTTCAATAACTCTTTCAGTTCCTGTTGAACAATCTCCTGTTAAAATAGCTTGACCACCAAAACCAATAACAGTATCAAAAACTAATTGGCTATCTGTCGCCACAATCACTTCATCTGCAATAGACTGTGATGCCCTTTCCCAGGTATGCTGGATCATTGGTTTGTCACCAATAAGTGCTAAAGGTTTGCCCGGCAATCTAGTTGATTCCCAGCGAGCCGGAATAACTACGATTGTTCTCATTATTCCTCTTTGCTTTTTTGTCCTAAATATCCGCTATGGTGTCTCTTAGAATATTCTTTTTTGGTGAAGCCTATTTTCTTCATTAGTTCTACCACAACAATATCGCCAATAACTGTCATCAACGTGGTTGAAACCGTAGGTGTCAACCCGAGTGGGCAGATTTCTTCAGAGTCTCCGGTGTGAAGCACAATATCGGATTCAGTTGCCAGCGGACTATCGGTCTTACCTGTAATTGCTATAACCACAACATCTGGCTGTAGAATTTTTGACAATGTTATTAATTCAATAATCTCACGTGTTTTACCAGAATTAGATAATAGGATTAATACATCATTTTTACATAATATACCTAAATCTCCATGTTGAGCTTCACTCGGGTGTAAGTAAACTGCTGGAGTTCCAGTAGAACTTAGGGTTGTTGCAATATTCAAAGCTATCTGTCCGCATTTACCCATGCCCGACATGACTACTTTACCATTTATGCCAGCATCATGCACGCGCTTCTTGATAATATCTACGGCCGCTTCAAATGAATCGTTAACTGGTATATTTTTAATAGCTTCAATTTCTAGGCGAATTAGATTCGCAATGTTTTCTTTAATAATGGTTCTCATATTATTCTTACATTAATTAAGTAGCCTTAATAAAAAAGGGCCACTGTAATAGTTATACATGTGACCCTTAGTTTGTTTAATTTTATTTTACCTAATCTAAGTATGCAATCGATACTCTTTTTGTAGGTTTATTATTAGTGTAAACCACAGTAACCTCTTCGCCATTGATGATGGTTTCTAGTTTTATTCTATTACCATTTTTAAATATCATTGTAGATAGTAAGTCTCCTTTTTCATCATAAAGATACCAAACTCCGTCTGGTTTTCCATCTTTAAAAAATCCTGTCTGTGAAACTTTACCATTTGAACTATAAACTTCATACTTAAAAACATGTTTATCGTCTTGTGATGAAATTAGAGTGTAAACTTTATTGTCTACTTTTAGTGTCGGATTCTCATAATCCAATGTTACTTGAGCTTTTACACTTAAACCCAATACTAACATTAGCGTAATTAAAATTGTTCTCATATCGCATAATGTTTTTAATATAGCTTTATTGCTATATCTTATATATTATATGAGTTGTTAACAATTTGTTTACATTAAAATAACATTACAATAATATTCTAATTTGATAAAGGTGCTTTAATACTTGGATGGCACTTGTAGTTGTGAACTTCATAGTCGAATTCACCCTCTAATAAGTTTACGTTTGAAAACGTAACTGTTGGTAAATCATAAATATCTCTAGAAATCTGTTCCATTGCTTGATCTACATGATTAGAATATAAGTGCACATCACCTAAGTTTCCAATTAATTGATCTGGAATCATGTTAACTTCTTCTGCGATCAAACACAATAATGCCGCATAACTAGCAATATTAAATGGAAGACCTAAGAAAGTATCTACAGATCTTTGATTCCACATTAATGAAAGATATTTACCATCTCTTACGTAACACTGAAATCCATAATGACAAGGTGGAAGGGCCATAGTTGGTAACTCTCCAACATTCCATGCGCTAACCATAAGTCTACGAGAATCAGGATTTGTTTTAAGGTCATTGATTAGGTTTTGGATTTGGTCAATCGTTTCAGATTGGAGATAAAATCCTTCAGTTCCATCGGTATTTCCTTCCACCCAAGTATCACCTTTCCAACTCCTCCATTGCTTACCGTAGATAGGACCTAATTCACCCCACTCCTTTGCAAACTCATCGTCAGTTTTAATTAAATTAATAAATTGTTCTTGAGATAACATTTCGGTTTCAGGAAATGCTTGGTAGTATTTTTTATAAGCATCACCATTCCAAATGTTACAACCATTATCAACTAAATACTTGATATTAGTATCTCCTTTTAGAAACCATTTCAATTCAGTCATCATAGTTTTGACTGCCATCTTCTTTGTGGTTAATAAAGGAAAACCATCTTGCATGTTATGACGAATCTGGCGACCGAACACTGAAAGTGTACCGGTGCCAGTTCTATCCTCTTTTTCAATTGAGTTTTCTAATAGAGTTCCAAGTAGTCCCCTATACTGTTCTTCTATTCTATTCATTAGATGTAATCTTCAAGCTCGTCATCATCGATTTCTACTTCAGCTCCAGTTGATCCAAATTCTTCTGGATTACCCCATGCCATAATAGCTCCCCAAATAATTTGATGGTCTTCGCTTTCAAGTGAAGATTCAACCCAACCTTCATTTTCTAATGTAAATAGAGTTGCACCGTTATCATCCTCTGAATAACGATAAGTGATATCTTTTCCATTAACAGCCACTTCGCCTTGCCATGTTGTCATCATGTATTTAACGTATGCTTCTGATTTTACTACAAATTTTGCCATGTCTTTATTATTTAATAATTATACGATTAGTCTACGAAAAGTTTCTCAGCACCTTCTGATGTTATATGAATATAAAAACCGTGTAAGTTTCGCCATGGAACGCGAGCACCTTCGTAGATGAGGTTACCATTCCAATCATAGATCTTATTCCATCCTGGTTTAATATTTTCTTCAATACCAACGGTTGAGTTAAGAACCATAAAAGTCCATTGTGCTCTTTGTGTTCCGATCAACTGACCGTTTCTATAGTCTTCAATTACAAATCCAGTTGCATATTTACCAAGCATATTGGGGATCCAACTAATACTATCGTTTGATACTGACATTGATAATTGTGTAAATGCTTGTGGAACGAATACACCGTTTGCATAACCAGAATAAAGATCACCTTGTGAAATAGTTACCATATCATTGTCATCTTCGTTTAAAAATGAGTTCCAACCCCAAATAGGTTTCATTGTATTGCGAGTATTAATTTGTTGGTTGATAATAAAAGGTACTCGTGCGCTTGGTGTAGAATTATTTGGTATATGCCAATAGTCCGCTGAAATTACAAATTCTGAATTCATAGAACTTTGAGAATTATTGATCATTCCCCAGCAACAATTCTTATAAATGAATCGATACTTATTTGAATCTAAATCTAAATAAGCACTATTATAATTAACTAAGTTATAACCCTGAAATGAAATAGGTGTAGTGCCTTGTGTTAAGGTTACTGTTCCATTTTGTACATACCAACCAACTGAATTCATTTCCCACCTTTCAACAGTAATTGTGTTGGGTGCTGAAATTCCTTGGGGATCTGTAATTAACCATACACCGACTGTTGTAGAGTCTTGATTGGTTTGAAATACTCCAACCATTCCACCCAATAAATGTGAAGCCCATGTGTTTATCGTCATTAAAGTTGCCAAAGCAACCATCATCATCTTTTTCATTTTTTCTTAAAGTATTTAATTACGATGTGCGCTGATTTATAATTAGTAGCCAATGGAACCTCGTGCACATCACATAGTCTCATTAGCATTGAAATATCTACATCATGTGGGTGTTTGTCAAGAGGATCTCTAAAAAAGATCACAGCATCCATTTCACCTCGGGTAACCATTGCTCCAATTTCAGCATCTCCGCCCATTGGCCCGCTAGCAACCCTTTCTACCTTGTCAACTCCAGCATGGATTATCATTTGACCAGTGGTTCCAGTTGCAACAAGAGTTACATCCTCTCTATTAAAGAAGTCGAGTCTCTTCATTACGAAAGCAACCATATCTGCCTTTTTGCCATCATGTGCTATAAGTGCTATTTTCATATTAATCTAGTTTTAGCCCTTCGGCATTAATGATCTCATTTAATTTTTCACGAGACTTTTCGTATGCATCATAAGCAGCCTCGCTGTATTCTGCATCAGGCATATATTTATATTGAGCTCTTAACCATTGATCAAGTTCCCACATTGCTATCTTCCATTTAGATCCATTAACAGCATCCTCGAAGTTGATACGGTCATCTTTTTCTGGATTATCTAAATCAAACTCTAATGTTGCTTTCATCTCTCTTTGGTGTTAAAGGTTTCTAATATATGTAGAGCAAAGTCTGCCATCATATCATAGTGATAATGAGCATAGGTTTGTCCTTCACTACGATTAGACTGAACAAACTCATCAGTCATAGATAGAATCTTGTCGTGTGTATCAGTACCATATTCTGCTAATACTTTATCCCACTCCTTTTTTAGCACCTCTTTAGGTGTTGTCTTAACGATGTGTTCCATCTCTTCACCAAAGTTGTCAAAATCTGCTTGTGGATTGTAATTTGGATTTACTTCACTCATTTCTCTTTGGTGTTAAAGGTTTGGTCATATAGTTCTTCAGTAGTCATCAACCCTCTTTGGTCTGATAAGAACC
>ENA-OREM01000749-OREM01000749.1-marine-metagenome-genome-assembly--contig:-NODE-749-length-19551-cov-10.250436_pt1 | contig 19551 bp, 17 predicted proteins | sample MGYA00248623_ERZ508561 | MGnify/ENA primary metagenome ERZ508561 (study PRJEB26227, sample SAMN06264494) | marine metagenome | isolation source: Columbia River Estuary | place: USA:Columbia River...
AGAAGAGACGTTTGCGATCACGCCATTATCTGTAACGGTGACCCCAGAAGCGTTGAGTAAGACGTATGGTGACATAGACCCTGAGCTTACTTATAGATTAAGTTCAACGAGCAGTGTTACGTTGACAGCTACTGGATCATTGTCAAGAGAGTCAGGCGAGGATGTGGGCACATATGCGATCGGCTTGGGTACGCTATCGAATCAGAACTATGACTTTACGTTAGTTCCTACGGACTATAGTATTTTACCTAAAACTATTGAGATTAGTGGAGTAAAATCTGCAGCCAAGATATATGACGGTACAAATCGTGTTGATCTGAACACAGATGATGTTATTATTGATGGAATAGTCGAAGGTGATGTAATTAATTTTGAAGTAACAGGAAATTATATTAATCCTAATGCAGGATCGTTGAGAAAGGTTATACTATCCTTTAATTTTTCTGGTAGTACCCTCCCAAATTATATCATTAATGCTCAAGAGTTTTCTTTTTCAGATATCTTACCCAAGAATGTTCAAGTGGCTAATCCAGTAAAGATTTCTAAAGTTTACGATGGAACTGAACTAGTTGGACAATTAGAGAGTGGGTTTAGTGATTTAGTTGGACTGGTTGAAGGAGATAAAGTGGTTTTAGAGGGGCTTCCGCGATTTGATAGTAAGGAATCAGGGGAGAGAACGTTACTCCGAGGCACAATGTCACTTTCAGGAGTTGACGCCAATAATTACAACCTTCAATGGATAAATCATGATGGAGAAATATTAAAAAAAGATTTAGTAGTTGTTGTAAAGAATGCTTCCAAGTTTGTTACTATGGACGATCCTCAAGGATATAAAGGCGCTGCTTTACAAGGATTAGTAAAGGGTGAATCGATTAGTGATTTTTCTGGAGAACTTATTATACAAAGAGAAAACAATGAAGAAGAGGCAGGAGAATATTTAAAAGTATTATCAGGAAGTGGACTAATAAGTAATAACTACAGCATAACATACGTGCCGGGTAATTTCAATATTATTCCACCAGATAATTTGTTGATTGAATTTGGAGATGAGGAAATACAGTATGGAGAACAAATTACTTACAAAATTGAAAAAGCAAGCTATTTAACATCTAGAACGAATCCAATGGAGGTTGTTCTACTTGAAAACCCTGAGTTTGATCCTTTAAATCAAATATATTCATTAAGGGATAAAGATGGTGGTGTTTTTGAATTTCAAGTTTCCTCTGCTGGAGTAACCTTTGATACGGATAAGATCACAGGAATTACTAAAAAAGTAAAATTTAAACTAGATGAAAAAAATTATTCTAAGTCAGGTTCATTAAATACTGGATTATATGAATTTGGAATTAACGTTGTAAATAGTACCTCTCAAGAGTTTAGTGAAGATCCTTATGTGTTGGGTAACATAAATATTGAGACTAAACCTGTCTCTGTTGCTGTTGATTCAACTGTAGCCATTAAAAAATATGATGCAAGGAGAGAAATAGATTTATCAGAAAAGCTAAGTCTAATTGGAGTAGTAGTTCCAGATGATGTAAATATTGATGGGATTGGATACTTTAATCAAACTGAAGCCGGCAGTAATATTTCATATGTACTATCAAATTTTGAATTAACAGGTAGTGACAGCGGAAATTATTCACTTGTTAATGAAGAAGTTACAGGGTATAATGGGGAAATATTAAAACAAGATCTTAAATTGAAGGTAATTGATCAACAAAAAGTTTATGATGGAAAAGTAGTCGCTGATTTTAGCGTAAGTTATGAAGGTTTTGTTTTAGGAGAAGATCAAAATAATTTAGTTGGGGAATTGCAATATGAAGGACCTGGAGTAAATCAAATAAATATTGGTTCCTACGATGTCAATGCAACAGGATTTTCATCTAAAAACTACAATATTGTATTTGAAAGAGGAATATTAACTATAACCCCTCTTTCTGTTAATGTTGTTCCAAAAATATCATCAAAAACATATGGCTCAATCGATCCAAATTTTGGATATACACTTGTTAGCAATAATGAAGAAATCATATTGAGTGTTCAAGGTTCATTGGATAGAATTCCAGGAGAGGATGTAGGGTCATATCTAATAACACTTGGAACGCTTAACAATCAGAATTATTCACTAACACTACAAGAGACAAGTTTTTCAATTACATCTAAAGAGTTAGTGGTGAAGGCTAAGGATTTCACTAAAGTTTATGACGGACAACAAGTAGCAAAATTTGAAGTTGAATACAATGGATTTGTTGCAGGTGATGATAATGAAGATTTAAGCGGATCTCTATCATTTATTGGAGATGGGGTTAATGCTGCTGATGTTGGAACATATCAAATCACACCCAATGGGCTGTTAAGTGACAACTATTCTATAAAGTTTGAAACAGGCACATATATAATTACTCCTCTAAGCGTTGAATTAAAACCAGATTTAATTTCAAAAACTTATGGCAGTCAAGACCCATTAATAACATACAGATTAATTTCTGATACTGAAATTCCATTATCAGCTACTGGAAGATTAAACAGGGCCGAGGGTGAAAATGTAGGAACCTATCCAATAAGCTTGGGGACGATCTCAAACCCAAATTATATAATCAATCTAAAACCAACGAATTTTGAAATAACCCCAAAAAAACTTAGGGTTATCACTCAAAATGGAAACAAGCTTGAAGATGGAGAAGTATTCAACAATTTTACTACAAAAATCATTGGCTTTGTAAATGGTGAAGATAGGTCTGTTTTGGATGGAGAATTGATTATTTCAGGTCCTGCAATAACCGCTACTGAGCCTGGAATATATCTAGTTATTCCAAGTGGATTATCAGCAAATAATTACCAGGTTCTATTTGAAAGTGGTAAAATAACCATTGAAAAAAACATTCAGAAAGATACAGATGGAGACGGGATTTATGATATAAATGACTCGGATATTGATGGAGATAGAATTCCAAATACTTGTGATGTAGATATTAATGGTGATGGAATTTTAGATAATGGTTTTGATGTTGATCATGACGGGATAAATGATGATTGTGATGACGACGCTGACAACGATGGTTTCACGAATGAGGATGAACTTCAATGCGGTTCGGATCCATTAGAGGTAACAGATAAGCCATTAGATACAGACATGGATGGCATTCCAGACTGTATAGACAACGATGATGATGGCGACGGATATATTGACATTGATGATGCTTTCCCTTTGAATAAGCATGAGTGGTTAGACACAGACGGCGATGGACTAGGGAACAATGAAGACACTGATGATGATGGAGATAGATTCACAGATGAGTTAGAAGTATTAGCAGGATCAGATCCATTGGATGTTAATTCTATTCCTTCAGATATTGACGATGATGGTATTGTTGACTTACTAGATGAGGATATTGATGGAGATTTATACTCAAATGAGGCTGAAATAATCTGTGGATCGGATCCTTATGACAACGATAGCAAACCGCTTGATGCTGATGGTGATTTAACTCCGGATTGTATTGATGCAGATGATGATGGAGATGGTTATCTTGATGTGAGTGATGCTTTCCCATTGAATAAGAATGAGTGGTTAGATACAGACGGTGATGAAATAGGGAATAATGAAGACATCGATGATGATGCAGACGGATACACAGATGAGTTAGAAGTGCTGGCTGGATCTGATCCATTGGATGTTAATTCTATACCTGCTGATATAGATAATGATGGTATTGTTGATGCTGTAGACAATTGCCCTAATGTATTTAATCCAGGTCAGGAGGATTTTGATAATGATGGTATTGGAGATGTTTGTGACGATAGTGATGGGGATGGGTACTTTGATAGTCAAGATAATTGTCCAAATAGCACTGTCGGCTCTATGGTAAATGCGTTTGGTTGTGAAATATTTTATTTAGCGCCAACAAATTATAAAGTACAAACCAGAGAGGTCACTTGTATAGGAGAGTCAAATGGGGAAATTATACTAACCGCATTGGATTATAAATATAATTACACAGTCCAATTAACGGGAAGGGATAAATCTATTGAGGTTGAGTTGAATATGAATTCAGGTCTTCAAAAAGTAATTTCCGGATTGAGCCCTGGAGAATATAATGTTTGCTTTATGGTTCAAGGCGAAGCAGATTATAAATCATGTTTTGAAGTGGCCATATTAGAACCAAGTTCTTTAGGAGTGATTTCTTCACTAAACAAGAAGGACAATACACTCAAACTTGAGTTGTCAGGAGGAAAGAATTATGTGGTTAGCTTGAATGGCAATCAAATAATTACATCCCAAAAAATGTTATCACTTCCGCTTAAATCTGGATCAAACCAATTAAAAATATCAACTGATGTTAGCTGCCAAGGCGATTACTTTGAAGAGATTTTTGTTTCTGAGGAGGTAATTGTCTATCCAAACCCTACAAAAGGAAATATCCAGATTTTCGTGGGGGGTCAGGAAGATGTTGTTGATATAAGAATATCAGACATCCTTGGAAACAATATCTATTTCGATAAAGTAAAAGTACCAAACAATAGAGTTGTAGAAGCTGATATTTCAAATGCTAAAGTTGGAATCTATCTAGTTGAGATTAAAGGAAAATCTTTTGTTCAGTATGATAAAATCATTAAACAATAATTATGAAAAGCATTATATATAAAGGATTCATACTGCCTGTCATGTTAATAATAACAGGTTGTACTAGTGGAAGTGACAGTATTGAAAATGTGCTTATTGAGGCAGAGAGCGCAGAATTAGTGCTTCCATTAAATAATGAGAATTGTACTTTCGGAACAGTTATTGGAAACAAAGCCCTAGTGGAGTTTGTATGGAATAAGTCCAACAATACCGATCAATATGATCTTGTTATATACAATTTAGACGGAGTTGAGTATTTTAAGGTTGAGCGCATTGTTGAGAATACATTTAATGTTCCTTTAGATAGAGGAGTTGCCTATTCATGGAAAGTAACATCTAGAAACAGAAAAAGCCCAAAAACTAGCGATTCAGAAACTTGGAGATTTTACTTAGCTGCTGATGGTGTATTAAATGCAAGTCCGTATCCTACTGAATTAATTTCTCCGAGGTCAGGGGAAATAGTTAATATTCCTCAAGGTAATTATCTGTTCAGTTGGAACTCCGTTGACCCAGATGGAGATAATCTCTATTACACTTTGTTTGTGGATGAAGTGGATGGTAATCAAGAACCACCCAACGCGCAAAAGAATATTAATCAAACTGAATTGACCATCAATCTGGAGAAAAATAAGATATACTACTGGAAGGTGTTAGCTTCAGATGGGGTTAATACTTCAGTCAGTCAAACGTATTCATTTAGAACCGCCAACTAATTATTCTTCCTCTTCCACATCATAGGAATCCAGAATTTCTGGATATAGGAAGTGGTTGTAGGGGAAGCGGGTCACATGGATATCGCGCACGGTGTCGTAGACTTTTTTGCGGAAGTGGTCCATGTTTTCTTTGGTGTGGGCAGAGATAAATAAGGCTTGACCATTGACACGGCGCATCCAGGTGTTTTCCCATTCTTCTAGGGTGAAGTGGGCCGTGGTTTTCTCGGTCATCAGGTCGTCCTCTTCGATGACCTCAGGTTGGTATTGGTCTATTTTGTTAAAGACCATCAGGGTGCGTTTTTCCGCACACTGAATATCGGCTAGAATTCCTTCAACCGCTTTGATGTGGTCTTCGAAGTCCGGGTGGGCGATGTCGACTACGTGTAGAATCAGGTCGGCTTCGCGCACCTCGTCCAGGGTGGATTTAAAGCTTTCCACGAGTTGGGTGGGCAGTTTGCGGATGAATCCTACGGTGTCGGTCAGCAAAAAAGGCAGGTTGCCGATGACCACTTTGCGCACCGTGGTGTCTAGGGTGGCAAATAATTTGTTTTCCGCAAACACCTCGCTTTTGGAGATCAGGTTCATCAAGGTGGATTTGCCCACGTTGGTGTAGCCCACTAAGGCGACGCGGACCAGCGACCCTCTATTGCCGCGTTGGGTTTCCATCTGGCGGTCGATCTTTTTGAGTTTTTGCTTGAGCAGGGTGATGCGGTCGCGCACAATACGGCGGTCGGTCTCGATCTCAGTTTCCCCAGGACCGCGCATCCCGATCCCCCCTTTTTGACGCTCTAAGTGAGTCCAAAGGCCTGTTAAGCGGGGCAATAGGTATTCGTATTGAGCCAACTCTACCTGGGTGCGGGCATAGGAGGTCTGGGCCCTTTGGGCAAATATGTCCAAAATCAAGGTCGTGCGGTCGACGATTTTGCACTTCAGGGCGCGCTCGATATTTTTTTGTTGGGCGGGAGAAAGCTCGTCGTCAAAAATGACGGATCCGATTTCGTGTTCGGTGACAAAGGCTTCGACCTCCTCCATTTTTCCAGAACCGATGTAGGTTTTTGGGTTGGGGGTGTCGATGCGTTGGATAAACCGCTTGAGGACTTCGCCCCCTGCGGTATAGGTTAAGAACTCTAGTTCATCTAGGTATTCGTGTACTTTATCTTCGCTCTGGTCACGGGTGATTACGCCGATGAGGACCGCTTTTTCGTAGACTTGGTTTTGGGCCTCAATCATAGTTAGGTCTTGGGTTTTTTATACAGGGGCACACTCGAGCAGGCTTCTCCGTACATCAGGCTGCGCACTATAGGCTGTAGTTTTTGTGCGAGTAATAGGTAGGCGTTGTCTGGAATGGGGTATTGGCCACAGCCTTTGACCATCACGGGTTTATCCCTCAAGGGCTCGGTGTCTAGGCGGGCGATCGCATCCGCGATCGCCCACTGGTCGAATTGGGTCCAGCTACCCACAAAACTTTGGCGACATACCGGCGCCAGGGTCATAGAAACTAAAGGAAACGTCCAGGCAGGCAAGAGGGCGTCGGCGCTGCAAAAAATGCGCACCCAAGCATCGCGATAAGTGGTGAGGTCTAGTGCCGCCAGATGGGCCCTAAATTCGGTTTCTTTCACCAGCAGCCCCTCGTACAACCAGGGGGCAATATCGAGTTCTAGGCGTTTTCCTTTGGGGTAAAAATCACCCAAGTCCAAAGTTACTAAAGAACTTTGGGCCACTCTGTTTACAATCGGTTGATCGGATAGCTCTGCCATAGCCTGCGCCATTACAGCATACCCAGCTCAAGTTTTGCCTCTTCGGACATCAACTCTTGGGTCCATGGGGGATCAAAGGTGATTTCCACCGTCACGTCTTTGACTAGATCGACGGTGCCCACTTTTTCCTCCACTTCCACCGGAAGCGATTCCGCTACGGGGCAGTTGGGACTGGTGAGGGTCATCAATATTTTTACATCGTAGTCCTCGTTGACAAAAACATCGTAAATCAATCCGAGCTCGTAGATGTCCACAGGAATTTCTGGGTCATAAATAGTTTTAAGCACGGCGACGATTTGACTTCCGAGGGCGGAGGATTGTTCTACAGGATCCAGTGGAGTACTCATGAAGTTTGTTTTTGGGTTAGGATTTGATTTGGGTTTGGTAGGCGATTGCGTAGAGTTTAATCTGCTTGATCATGGACACCAACCCGTTAGCTCGGGTGGGAGAAAGGTGTTCTTTGAGTCCGATTTCATCGATAAAATCGGTGGGGGCATCGATGATGTCCGCAGGTTTTTGGTAGCTGAACACCCGCACCAAAAGGGCGATGATGCCTCGGGTGATGATGGCATCTGAATCAGCGGTGAAGACTAGTTTGTCGTCTTCCAAAGCGGCGTGGACCCACACTTTTGACTGACACCCCTTGATCAGGTGGTCGTCATCCTTGTGCTGTGGGTCTATTTCTGGCAGGGAGCGTCCGAGCGCAATCATGTGCTCGTAGCGCTGCATCCAATCCTCGAAAAAGGCAAATTCTTCGACGATTTCTTCCTGGAGTTGTGCGATGTTTTGGGACATAGTGACTTGTTTTAGCAGAGCATCTGCTGGGCTTTTTTGACCCCAGCGACGAGCGCGTCTACTTCTTCAAAGGTATTGTAAAAACTGAAACTCGCACGCACCGTACCTGGGATGTTGTAATAGGTCATGATCGGCTGAGCGCAGTGGTGACCTGTGCGCACCGCTATACCGAGCTGATCCAGGATGCTGCCCACATCATAAGGGTGCACACCGGCCAAGTTAAAGCTGATCACCGCTGTTTTGTGGTCGTGGTCTCCGTAAATGGTCAGTCCTTCAATGGATTTAAGACCCTCCGTAGCCCGAAGCAACAATTGGTGTTCATACGCAGCGATCTGGTCAAATCCGATGCTGTTCATATAATCTACTGCAGCGCCGAAGGCGATGCCTCCGCAGATGTTGGGTGTTCCCGCCTCAAACTTGTGGGGCAGATCCGCATAGGTCGTTTTTTCGAAACTGACGGTGGCGATCATTTCTCCGCCCCCTTGGTAGGGAGGCAACAAATTGAGCCACTTTTCTTTTCCGTACAGCATGCCTACCCCTGTAGGGCCACATATTTTGTGGGCCGATAGGGTGTAGAAATCGACATCAAGGGCTTGTACGTCGGCGACCAGGTGAGGGGCTGCTTGTGCTCCGTCGATCAACACGGCTGCTCCTACAGCGTGGGCTTGATGGATGATGCGTTCGATATCGTTGATCGAACCAAGCGCGTTGGATACGTGGTTGACAAACACCAAACGGGTCCGATCGTTGAGCAACGCTTCATAGGCATCTAGGTCCAAAGTGCCTTGGGGCGTCATGGGGATTACGCGCAAAACAGCGCCCGAACGCTCGCAAGCCATCTGCCAGGGGACGATGTTGGCGTGGTGTTCCAAGGCGGAAACGATGAGTTCGTCTCCGGGTTGGAGGATTTGCCCAAATCCAGCCGCCACAATATTGATGCTGTGGGTGGTGCCTGCGGTAAAAATCACCTCGTGGGCATGGGCGATGTTCAGGTGTTTTTGAATCTTCTGACGGGCCTGTTCGTAGGCGTCGGTCGCTTCTTGGGAGAGTTGGTGTACCCCGCGGTGAATGTTGGCGTTGTATCGGCTGTAGTAGTCGACAATCACATCGATCACCGGTTGGGGTGTCTGAGAAGTCGCCGCGTTGTCCAAATAGACCAAAGGCTTCCCGTTTTTAAGCGTTCGGCCCAAAATAGGAAAGTCTTTTCGGATGGCGGTGACGTCAAATCCCATAGTTCTTTGTTTTTATAGATCAAATCCGATCTGTACCCCAAGTTTTTGGGCGATGATGCGGTTGATGCGTTGTTTGACCAGCGGTATTTGCACGCTTTCCAACACGTTGTTGGCAAATGCGTACAAGAGCAGCGCCTTGGCCTCTTTTTGCGGAATTCCACGGGACTGGAGGTAGAACAAAGCGTCCTGGTCCAACTGACCTATGGTACATCCGTGCGAACACTTCACATCATCGGCAAATATTTCCAATTGAGGCTTGGTGTTGATGGTCGCCTTGTCCGAGAGCAAAATATTGTTGTTCTGTTGGAAGGCGTTGGTTTTTTGAGCGATGTCTTGCACCATGATTTTTCCGTTGAACACCCCGGTGGCGCTTTCGTCAAAAATCCCTTTGTAGTCTTGGTGGCTCTCGCAGTTGGGCACGCCATGGTGTACTAGGGTGTGGTGGTCAACGTGTTGTTTTTCCCCGATGATGGTCACTCCTTTCAAGATGGAGTTGGCATTTTCTCCTTTTTGGTAAAAGTGGAGGTTGTTGCGGGTGAGTTTTCCGCCAAACGAAAAAGTGTGAACGCTCACTTGACTATCCCTGCCCTGTGCGATGTAGGTGTTGTCGATCAGCGAGGCGGTGAGGTTGTCGTTTTGGACTTTGTAGTAATCCACTTGCGCATTGGCCTGGGCGTAGATTTCCGTCACCGAATTGGTCAATACGGCATTCGAGGTTAGACTGCGGTGGCGCTCCAAAATTTGGAGTTCCGCGCCTTGGTCTACCACGATCATGCTGCGGGGCTGCAACATGACGGCAGCCTCGTTACCCGTAGCAAAATGGATGATTTCTACCGGCTTGTCGGCAGCCACATTTTTCGGGATGTAAATAAAGGCCCCTTCTTTGCTAAACGCGGTGTTCAGCGCGGTCAATGACTCGTCTTTCGGCGCGATTTTATTGAAGTATTCCTCGATCATCGGCAAATACTTCGGCTTGCTCAACGCGGCACTCATCAGACACACATCGATGCCTTGGTGGGTGGTTTCCGACAAAAACGAAGAATAAGCCCCGTCGACAAACACAATTTTATAGGTGTCGATCTCGTGGAGGAAATACTGCTTTACATTTTTGTAGTCCAAGCAGTCGTTTTGCTTGGGAAATACACTGAAGTCGTTTTGCAAAAGCGCCTTGAGGGAGGTGTATTTCCACTCCTCATCCCTTTTTTCAGGGAATCCTTGAGCTTCAAATACCTTCATGGCTTCCGAGCGGATCTCGTGTACCGGGTGGTCTAGATCAACCCCTCCTTCAAAGGCCATAAACGAAGCGACTAGTTTGTCTTTTAAATCCATAGCGGCTTGGCGTTTAGGCAGTGGTTTCTTGTTTGATCCAGTCGTATCCTTTTTCCTCGAGTTCCAAGGCGAGTTCTGGACCCCCTGATTTTACAATTTTTCCGTTCCACAATACGTGTACATAGTCCGGAACGATGTAGTCCAACAGCCTTTGGTAGTGGGTGATCACCAGGGTGGCGTTGTGCGGTCCTTTGAGTTTGTTCACTCCGTTGGCCACAATGCGCAAGGCATCGATGTCCAAACCGGAGTCAGTCTCGTCCAAAATCGCAATTTTGGGGTTGAGCATGGCCATTTGGAAAATCTCGTTTCTTTTTTTCTCTCCACCGGAAAAACCTTCGTTTAAAGAGCGGCTTAAAAATTTGCGGTCGATCTCCAAAAGCGCTGATTTTTCTTTGATTTGCTGCAGCATTTCATTGGCTGGCATCTCGGAAAGCCCTTGAGCTTTGCGGGTTTCGTTGATGGCGGACTTCATAAAGTTGGTCACCGTTACTCCGGGGATTTCCACGGGGTATTGGAACGACAAGAACACGCCTTTGTGGGCGCGCTCCTCAGGAGCTAGCTCGCCTAAATCCTCCCCATCGAGTTCGATGGATCCTTGGGTGACTTCAAACTCTTCTTTTCCAGCGATCACGGAGGCCAAGGTGCTTTTTCCAGCTCCGTTGGGTCCCATGATGGCGTGTACTTCGCCGGCTTTAATCTCTAGATTGATGCCTTGTAGAATTTCTTTATCCGCTACTCGGGCGTGTAAGTTTTTGATTGATAACATAGGTATAAGCTTTAGCCCACGGATCCCTCCAGGCTGATTTCTAATAATTTTTGTGCCTCTACGGCAAATTCCATCGGTAATTTATTCAACACCTCTTTGCTGAATCCATTGACAATCAGCGCAATCGCGCTTTCTGTGTCAATTCCGCGTTGGTTGCAGTAGAAAATCTGGTCTTCCCCAATTTTCGAGGTGGTGGCCTCGTGCTCGATTTGAGCGCTCTTGTTTTGGGCTTCGATATACGGGAAGGTATGCGCCCCGCATTGGTTGCCCATCAACAAAGAGTCGCATTGGGAAAAGTTGCGCGCCCCTTCGGCGCGCGCCCCGATCTGTACCAAACCTCGGTAAGAGTTTTGGGATTTGCCCGCAGAGATTCCTTTGGAAATAATGGTGCTGCGGGTGTTGCGGCCCAAGTGAATCATCTTCGTTCCGGTGTCGGCTTGTTGGTGGTTGTTGGTCACGGCAATCGAATAGAATTCGCCGACGGAGTCATCCCCTTTCAGCACACAGGAAGGATACTTCCAGGTAACCGCTGATCCGGTTTCCACCTGAGTCCAAGAAATCTTGGCGCGGTGGTGGGCGATTCCGCGTTTGGTGACAAAATTATAGACACCACCGCGCCCCTCTTTGTCCCCGGGGAACCAGTTCTGTACGGTGGAGTATTTGATCTCTGCATCGTCTAGGGCGATAAGTTCCACCACGGCGGCGTGCAATTGATTTTCGTCTCTGGACGGAGCGGTACAGCCTTCTAAGTAGCTCACATAACTGCCTTGGTCGGCGACCACCAAGGTGCGCTCAAACTGACCGGTACCGGCCTGGTTGATGCGGAAGTAGGTGGAGAGTTCCATCGGACAGCGCACTCCTTTGGGGATGTAGCAGAAGGAACCATCTGAAAACACCGCCGAGTTTAGGGCGGCGTAGTAGTTGTCTTTTTGAGGCACCACAGAGCCCAAGTATTGGCGCACCAATTCAGGGTGTTCTTTGATGGCCTCGGAGATGGAGCAAAAAATAATGCCTTTCTCCGCTAGGGTTTTTTTGAAGGTCGTCGCCACAGACACCGAGTCCATCACGATATCAACGGCCACCCCGGCTAGTTTTTTCTGCTCGTCCAGGGAAATACCCAGCCTTTTAAAGGTGTCCAACAACTCGGGATCTACCTCGTCGATGCTGTTGTACTTCGGCTTCTTGTTGGGCGCGGAATAGTACGAAATATCCTGAAAGTTGGGCTTGGTGTAGTGGACATTGGCCCATTCGGGCTCTTCCATCTGCTGCCAAGATCGGTAGGCTTCCAAACGCCAATCGGTCATCCACTGGGGCTCTTCTTTTTTGCGGGAAATCGCCACGACGATTTCTTCGCTCAAGCCCTTGGGGAAGGTATCCGATTCGATATCGGTGTAAAAACCATAGGCGTATTCCTTGGTTTCCAGTTCTTTTTTAAGTTCTTCTTCGGTATAGGCCATCGTTGTGCTTTAGTGCCAGAAGGCGGTAGTTAGAGTGAAAAGGATTCGCCGCAACCGCAGGTGCGTTGGGCGTTGGGGTTGTGAAAAACAAACCCTTTACCGTTGAGGCCCCCTGAATATTCCAAGGTGGTGCCAGCCAGGTAAAGCAGGCTTTTTTTATCGACACAGATGCGCACGTCGTTGTCCTCAAACACACGGTCATCTTCTTGGGTTGCTCCATCAAACTTGAGGTCGTAGGAAAGGCCGCTGCAGCCCCCACTTTTGACCCCAACCCGAACAAAAGAGGAGGAGAGTTCTCTTCCTTCTTCGCGGAGTAGGGCGCTGATGCGCTCTTTTGCTTCTTCTGAAACGCGAATCATATTAAGTGGATTTAGTCTAAATTAGGGCACAAATATACTACTTTGCTCAGGCAGTACCAATCTTTTATGGGGATTTTAACCTTGCTCCTCAGGCCAATACTCCCTGATTTGACTTAATTTTGCCGCATGGAAACAAAAAAAGGTGTACTCGTTGTGAATTTGGGCTCTCCAGAGCGCCCCACAGCCCGTGATGTAAAGCCCTATTTGGCTGAATTTCTGATGGATGAACGCGTGATTGACCTACCCAAACCGCTTCGCAGTTTTTTGGTCAAAGGCATCATCCTCAATGTGCGTCCCCGCAAATCCGCTGCGGCCTACAGCCGCATTTGGTGGGAAGAGGGCGCGCCACTGATCGTGATATCTGAACAGTTTACCGAGAAACTGCGCGCCCGCACCGACCTTCCTGTCGCCTTGGGCATGCGCTACGGCACCATGACCATCAAAAACGCTTTGCAAGAGCTGCATGACCAAGGGGTCAACGATGTGCTGCTCTTGCCGATGTACCCTCAGTATGCCATGAGTTCCTACGAAACCGTGGTGGTCAAGGTCTTTGAGGACCGAGACGCGCATTTCCCCCACATGAAACTCCACGCCTTTGATTCCTTTTACCGCAGGCCGGACTACATCGAGGTATTGGCCCAGGACATCAAGAAGAAGATCGAAGGGTTGGGACACGACCACTTGTTGTTCTCGTTCCACGGCATCCCCGAAAGGCACATCAGAAAGTCCGACCCCACCAAGTTTCACTGCAAAATTGACGGATCCTGTTGCGCTACCCACTCGGTAGCCCACCACACCTGCTACCGCCACCAGTGCGTGACCACCACCGAATTGGTGCGTCAAGCCCTGGACCTACCCAAAGACAAAGTGAGCTATTCCTTCCAATCCCGATTGGGTGCGGATGCTTGGCTTAAGCCGTATACGGATAAAGAATTTGAACGTCTAGCTAAGGCGGGGGTCAACCACCTCGCGGTGGTGACCCCCGCCTTCGTCGCCGACTGTTTGGAAACCCTGGAAGAAATCGCCATGGAGGGGAAAGAGCAGTTTGAAGAAGCCGGAGGAAAACACTTCACCCACATTTCTTGCCTCAACGACAGCGATGCTTTTGTCGGACTTGTAGCCGATTGGATCGCCGATTGGGATACCCAAAAGACCCAACACGCATGATCGAAGACAAGACTCCTCAGCGCACCGACCTCGCCCAACTCGGCGAATTCCCCCTGATTAAGCACCTCACCAAAGGATTTGCCATAAGCCAGCCCACCACCCAAGTGGGGATTGGGGATGACGCAGCCGTATTGGATTTTTCAGGCAGTGCACAAAAAACCGTGCTCACCACGGATTTACTCATCGAAGGCGTGCACTTCGATTTGGCTTATATGCCGCTCAAACACTTGGGCTATAAGTCGGTCGTGGTCAACCTCTCCGATGTGTGCGCCATGAATGCCCAACCCACCCAAATCACCGCGTCTATTGCCGTGTCCAATCGTTTTCCTTTGGAAGCCTTAGAGGAATTGTACCAAGGCATCGCCTTGGCCTGCAAGACTTATGGGGTGGACCTCGTGGGCGGTGACACGACTTCTTCGACCAAAGGCATGTTGATCAGTATTACGGCCTTGGGATTGGCCGAGCCAGAGAAGCTGGCCTTGCGCAGCGGTGCTCAGCCTGGTGATTTGTTGGTGGTTACCGGAGATTTAGGCGGGGCCTACATTGGACTTCAGGTATTACAAAGAGAGAAAGAAGTGTTTAAAGTAAATCCCAACAGCCAGCCTGATCTGGAGCCCTATAGCTATGCCATTGAGCGTCAACTCAAACCTGAGGCGCGCAAAGATGTGATCGGTTTTCTGGCGGAATTAGGCGTTCAACCTACCTCGATGATTGACATTTCCGATGGGCTTTCCTCCGAAATCCTTCATTTGTGTGAGCGTTCGGGTGTTGGGTGTGACTTGTACGAAGAAAAGATTCCGATCGATCCCACCGTGATCAACGCCTGTGAAGAGTTCCAGCTCAACCCCACTACGGTGGCCCTCAGCGGTGGCGAAGACTACGAGTTGCTGTTTACCATCAAGCAGGAAGACTACCCCAACATCAAGGGGAACCCGCATTGGACGGTGATCGGTCACATGACGGACGCTTCTGTAGGGACACATTTGGTGACCCGTGCGGACCAAAAAATTCCATTGACCGCCCAGGGATGGGGTGCGTTTTAGGGGTAGCTGCTTTTCGGTATTTTTAAGGTCATTGATTTTTGTCAAACTTTGGGTTGACAAATTTTGTGTTTTTTGACCGAACTCGATGTTTTTAGCTGGATTTTGACGATAATCGGGCGTTTTTTGCTGTTTTTTGGCTAAAACTGCTGTTTTTTCAGGTTGACAAAAATCACTCCATTTCTAGTTCATCGCTCAGGTGTGTGCGGATGTAGTGTTGTTCTAAGCGTTTTTCTCGTTTGTCCCAAATGATTTTATTGAATTGATCGGTGTCCCAGATTCGCCTGATGGGTTGAGCGGTCAAGTTGTCTAGTTTTTGTGTCGAAATGGGTTGGTTCGGATGGCTGAGGTCGTGATATTTTCTTATTTGCCTGTGCATGTAGTCTAGGTAGGAGCCCTGCTTGGGGACCAGAAAAATCAGGACTTCCAAATCCATAGCCTCGGCAGCAGAACGCAAGGCCCCCAAGCTCAAAGTTCCTTTGACCTCGCGCTGCTCCAAGGCCTGAAATGCCTGTCGGCTGACGCCCATCCTGCGGGCCCATTGTGCCTGAGAAACGGCTAGTTTTTGGCGCACATGCCTGATCCACCCTACCTTGGGTACCTCCCAGCGTTGGCGAATGTGCTGTCCGTACAAGTGGTAGAGCGCCATGGGCCCTTTGCGGGCAGCTTCCGGGGATTTATGCGGCCAAAACATTAATTTTTTATGCAATAAAACATAAAATTCCACGAGTTTTGAGGCTGCTCGGTAAACGGATCAATCAGTTGGACTAAAGGCAAATTATTTCATCACCTACGTATACTTTTATCTGAACAGCACCTCCCAGACCTTCACTGATTATTTTTTGTAATGTGGAAAGCCTTACTTCTTTGACGTCGTTTTCCAACAGAGAAATATATGATTTTGTACTGCCAATTTTCTGGGCCAGTGCTTGTTGGGTCATCCCCTTTTTCTTGCGCGCTTGTTTGATCAAATAGCCAAGTTTAAACGCCTCATAATCCTGATTAAAGGAATCCCTGGATGGATTACCGACATCACCATAATAGTTAGAGGTTAGCTGTTCAAGGGTTTTTATTTTGGTTTTTGATACGTTCATAAGTTCTTTTTTTAGCCTGGGCGTTTTTGATTTGCTGTGGAGGGGTTTTTTGACTTTTTTTCTGAAACCCCGTTACAACGATTAGAGCGTTATCCTTGTCAAAAAAGCACAATGCTCTATGTTCGTTTCCTTCACTTTTGACACGAATCTCATATAGACCATTTGTGTCGGTTAATTTTTTGAGCTTGCTCATAGGAACATGACTAAGCTCTTCAACGAGACAGAAAGTCATGATAAATTTCTTTTTTGTTTTTTCCGAGCATGAGCTTAAATAGGTTTCAAAGCCTTCGCCGAAAAACAACACCTTCCTAACGGATCTGTTTTCGCCTGTTTTCAAAGATAATAAGTTTTACTATAGTGAAACATTTTATTTTCTTACTGCCGTGAAGTTTTTTCTAAAGGCAAGAAGTTTCGCTCAAGTACCTATATATTTCCGACCTGGGCTGATCCAGACGTTTATCGGAGGAAATTGACTTATATTTGGGGTATGTTTGCCTATTACAACACAATAAAAGCGCTTCACCTGATCTTTGTGGTGACTTGGTTTGCCGGGCTTTTTTATATCCCCAGGCTGTTTATTTACCAATTGGAGGCCCATCAGGAGGCGGAGGAGTCGAAGCGACATACGTTGCCGCTCTTGAAGTTGATGACGAAGCGATTGTGGTCGATTATAACGGCTCCGTCTGCGGTGTTGGCCACAGGTTTTGCGGTGTGGTTGTTGGTGCTCAATCCGGCACTGCTCAGCCAAGGTTGGATGCATGCCAAGCTGGGGTTTGTGGTCTTGTTGTGGGCCTATCACCTGAAGTGCCGAGGCATTATGAAGCAATTGCAAGCGGATCAAATCGTATATACGCCCCAGTGGATGCGACTTTGGAATGAGGGGGCGACGGTGTTGTTGTTTGCTATTGTGTTTGCCGTGATTTTGCGCAACGCTTTTGATGCTTTGTACGCCTTAGTGGGATTACTCGTTTTAGTCGTTTTTTTGATGTGGGGCATCAAGGCCTACAAAAACTACAGAGCGCGCCATCCAAACGCTTAATGTCATTTAATTTACTTTCTCCTTATGAAATACGAACGCATTGATTCCGCTCTTTTTGTCAAGAACCGCGCCAAGTTTGTAGCAGAAATGCAACCTAAGAGTTTGGCAGTTTTTCACGCCAATGATCAATATCCCATCGGTGCGGATGCGACGATGCCCTTTGAACAGAACAGGGATCTCTTTTATCTGACAGGGGTGGATCAGGAGGAAACCATTTTAATCATTTGTCCAAATTCGTCAAAGTCTGAGTTGCGCGAAATACTCTTCGTGCGAAAAACAGATGAACACATCGCCGTTTGGGAGGGACATAAGCTGACCAAAGCCGAGGCTACTGAGGTATCTGGCATACGCACGGTGCGCTGGACTTCTGATTTTGATCGGGTGTTTTTTGACCTGATGGGGGAGGTGGATACCATTTACCTAAACACCAACGAGCATTACCGACAAGCGGTGGAGACCCAGACCCGGGAGGATCGTTTTAATATTCGGGTCAAGCAGCAGTTTCCTGCCCACCGCGTGGCCAAGACTTTTCCGATTATGGAGCATTTGCGCGGGGTAAAAGAACCTGAAGAGATCGCTTTGTTGCAAAGAGCTTGTGACATCACCGAAAAGGGTTTTCGACGCCTTTTGGGATTTGTGCGCCCAGGGGTTTGGGAGTATGAGGTGGAAGCCGAGTTGTTGCACGAGTTTGTGCGCAACCGCTCGAAGGGATTTGCCTACACGCCGATTATTGCCGGTGGGGCCAATGCGAACGTGCTTCACTACATCGAAAACAACCGACAACTGCGCGATGGAGATGTGCTCTTGATCGATGCCGCCGCTGAGTATGCCAATTATTCCTCGGACATGACCCGTACCCTACCGGTAGGCGGGCGCTTCAGCGCCCGCCAAGCAGCCGTTTACGATGCGGTGCTCAGGGTGAAAAATGAAGCCACTAAAATGCTCGCCCCTGGGGTGCTTTGGCATGAGTACCACCAAGAGGTGGGTCAGGTGATGACCTCCGAGTTGATCGGGCTCGGTTTGTTGGATAAAGCCGATGTGGCCCAACAAAATCCGGATCAGCCCGCTTATAAAAAGTATTTTATGCACGGCACCAGCCACCATTTGGGGCTGAATACCCACGACTACGGCGCCTTAAAAACCCCCATGCGCGAAGGCATGGTTTTTACCGTGGAACCCGGCATCTACATCCCCGAGGAGGGCTTCGGTATCCGCTTGGAGGACAACGTCGTTTTGCGCTCTGGTGCGGAACCTTTTAATCTGATGCGCCACATTCCTGTGGAGCGCGATGAGGTGGAGTCGTTGATGAATGCCTAAAAGACGGTCCGATAATATTCTTTATATATAAAGAGTATTCACTTTTGAAGTGATGCCTTAAGTTTAACGTCAATTGGCCTGTGGTCCACTAAATTGACGGTAAGATGAAGCATTATTTTTGGGGAATAGCCTTCTTTGTTTTTGCACTTCAAATCGCTAGTGCACAGAGTGTTGAATGGAATGGATACCGAATGACTTATGTCGGTCCGACCCAGATCAGCAAGTCTTTGGACGGGCACGAAAACGCTAAAGTCAAGGTAGAAAATTTGTCGAATACCAGCGGTCTGCCGCTTTACTTTGACATCTATATCGAAGGCTTGGTGGCTGAAAATCAGCAGCGCAATGTGCATGGGGAATACGGATTTGCCATTTTTCCCAACGGTGGTGGTGTGAAAATTAATCCCGGAGAAACGACCTATACCCAAAACTGGTTGAACGGTGTTTATGAAGGGCGCATGCAGAATGTTCCGCCCGCTACAGGGGCTTCTAAAGCGTATCAATTTCACTTTTTGTTTGCCCAAGGAGACAATGCTGGACTTCATGGATCATACCCTAAAGCGAGCTCAGTATTGGACCTGCCTGTGACCCTTACTTTTGTCAACGACGAGGGTCTGGCCCTGTACGATTCCGGAGACAAAGCGGTTAACCTCACCGTAAACAGCAATTCTGGAGCACAATTTTTAATAGAGGTCTTTACCCAGTCTGGGGAACGCAGGGACCAGAGTCAGTTTCAACAGACCAATACACAGTTGGGAGACGGCGCCTCCACGCCCTTTAAGTTTGCATTTAATTTGGCTGATCGAGACGATTGGTTTGTGCGCATTAAGGCGGACGGAAAGCGTTCTGAGTATTTTGCCTTGGA